>OIXG01000776.1_pt1 | contig 36323 bp, 32 predicted proteins | sample 1587731 | NCBI WGS metagenome assembly OIXG01 (sample SAMEA3888908, study PRJEB22519) | human gut metagenome | biome: human gut; feature: human-associated habitat; material: faeces | place: Denmark | collected 2010 | reverse complement strand
CTTCATCCAGTTTTTCTGCGATTCTTTCTTCAGCATAGCGTTCAACCTTCTTTTGTCCCCGGGCCGCTGTGCGGCCCGCCTTTTGCCGCATAAGGGATGGCAAGTGAACAGACTTTACAGACATACTGCGGGAATAGTCCTTGTAAAAACCGGAAAAATGCGGTATACTGATACAAACGAAACGATGCGACAGGAGCGGAGAGCCATGGGAAAGCTGTTTGACCGGATGCGGAAAAACGTAAAGAAAAAGGTGCACCCCCACTGCGCGGCCATCGTGCCGGCGGCGGGGAAGTCCATCCGTATGGACGGCACGGACAAGATGTTCGCCCAGCTGTGCGGCGCGCCGGTGCTGACGCGGACGCTGTCCGTGCTGGATCAGGCGGTGCTGGTGGACGAGATCGTGGTGGCCGCCCAGCCTGAGAAGCTGGAGGAGGTGGCTGCGCTGGTGAGCCGCGCCGGTATCCGCAAGCCTATCCGTGTGGTGGAGGGCGGCGCCAGCCGGGCTGAGTCGGTGCTGCTGGCGGCGCTGGAGGCCAGCCCGGACACGGAATATCTGGCTATCCACGACGGGGCGCGGCCTCTGATCCTGCCGGAACAGGTGGATGAGCTGATCCGCCTGGGCCAGCGCACCTACGCCATCGCCCCGGCGCTGCCGGTGACGGACACGGTGAAGGTGGCGGATATGGCAGGGCTGGTGCTGTCCACCCCGGACCGCAGCACCCTGTTCGCGGTGCAGACACCCCAGGTCTTTCAGGCCAATATCCTGAAGGCGGCGCTGCAGTCCGCGCTGGCCGCGGGCGCGGCGCTGACCGATGATTGCTCCGCTGTGGAGCGGCTTGGCAAGGAGGTATACTTGACACCCGGCTGGCGGGAAAATATCAAGATCACCACGCCGGAGGATCTGGCCGTCGCAGAGGCGTTCCTGCGCCGGAGAGGAGAAGCGCAATGATGGGGCTGCGGATCGGGCACGGGTACGACGTGCACCGCCTGACGGAAGGCCGTCCGCTGATCCTGGGCGGCGTCACCGTCCCCTATGAGCGGGGACTGCTGGGCCACTCCGACGCGGATGTGCTGGCCCACGCGGTGATGGACGCGCTGCTGGGCGCGGCGGCACTGGGTGACATCGGCGGCATGTTCCCCGACAGCGATGAGCGTTGGCGGGGCGCGGACAGCCTGCGCCTTCTGGAGCAGGTGACGGCGTGTCTGGCGGAAAACGGCTGGGCCATCGGCAACGTGGATGCCACGGTGCTGGCGCAGGCTCCCAAGCTGGCGCCCCACATCCCGGAGATGCGGCGGCGGCTGGCGGCGGCCATGTGCATCGACGTGACGCAGGTATCCGTCAAGGCCACCACGGAGGAGCATCTGGGCTTTACCGGCGCGGGGGAGGGCATGGCCTGCCACGCCGTGGCGCTGCTGACGGAAAAGTAACTGCATAACAGGCAAAACAGGCGGGCGCTTCCGAAAAGGAGGCGCCCGCCTTTCACATCGGCACCGCGGACCTCATAAAATGGCGTGTGAGGAGGTGCGATATGGAAGAATATCTGCTGACCGCCCGCTCCGTCACACACGCCCAGCGCATGGCGCAGGCGCTGGCGCAGAACGGGATACGCGCCGCCATGGGCCGCGCGCCGGTGGGACTGACCGGCAGCGGCTGCGGCTATGTGCTGCGGCTGCCGGTGTCCAGAGCGCCGGAGGCGGCGGTGCTGCTGCGCAGCTTGGGAATAGGGCCTCTGCGGGTCTTTCAGCGGCAGGGGAGCGCATATAACGAGGTGGAAATATGATCTATCTGGATGCCGGAGCCACGACGCTGCAAAAGCCGGAGCGTGTGCGCCGGGCCATGTACAGCGCTGTGGCGGCCATGAGCTCGCCGGGGCGCGGCAGCTATCCCGCCACGCGTCTGGCGGAGGAGACGGATTTTCAGTGCCGCAGCCTGGCGGCGGAGCTGTTTGACGTGGAGGATCCGGCGCGGGTGGTGTTTACCGGCAACGCCACCCATGGGCTGAACATCGCCATCAAAACGCTGGTAAATCCGGGGAGCCGGGTCGTCATCTCCGGCTACGAGCATAACGCGGTGACAAGGCCGCTCCACGGCATCCCGGACGCGGCGCTGACGGTCATCAACACGCCGCTGTTCCGTCCGGAGGTCATGCTGGCGGAGTTCGGGCAGGCGCTGGACGCCGGGGCGGACGCGGTGATCTGCACCCATGTGTCCAACGTGTTCGGCTACCGCCTGCCGGTGGAGGACATCGCGGCGCTGTGCCGGAAGCGGGGCATTCCCTTCGTGCTGGACGCCTCCCAGTCGGCGGGGATGCTGCCGGTGTCCATGCGGGAGCTGGGCGCGGCGTTCATTGCCATGCCGGGCCACAAGGGGCTGTACGGCCCGCAGGGCACGGGGCTTCTGCTGTGCGGCCGCGAGGCCGTGCCGCTGCTGGAGGGCGGCACCGGCTCTCAGTCTCTTCTGCAGCACATGCCGGAGGAGCTGCCCGACCGTCTGGAGGCGGGCACCCACAACATGCCGGGCATCGCAGGGCTGCTGGAGGGACTGCGGTTCGTCCGGGAGACGGGCATCGACCGCATCGCCGCCCACGAGCGGCAGCTGGCCATGTATACAGCGGAGCTGCTGACCGGCATCGACGGCGTGGAGCTGTTCTGCGACAGGGACTTTGCCCACGAGACGGGCGTCCTGAGCTTCCGTGTCCGGGAGCGGGACTGCGAGGAGATGGGAGAGCGTCTGGCCGCACAGGGCGCCGCCGTCCGGGCGGGACTGCACTGCGCACCGCTGGCGCACCGCACGGCGGGAACGCTGGAGACCGGCACCATCCGACTGAGTACGTCCGTTTTCAACACGCCCCGGGAGGTGGAGGCCTTCGCGGCCATGGTGCGCACGGCGGTTCGTTAAACTGCAAGATTCCTTCAAGATTTTTTTGTTGCATTTTCCCAATATTTTTTATATAATGTTAGTATCTATTTCTATGCGGAGTTTTTGTCCGATACGGGAAGGTTGACAGTATGGAGACAGTGCTGGCATTTTTAGAAAAAATTGGGAATTACTTAGTGCTCGTGCGCTTCACGGACATTCTGGACGTGGTGATCATCGCGTTCCTGGTCTACAAGCTGCTGGATCTGGTAAAGAGCACACGGGCGGAGAACATCCTCAAGGGCGTGGTGATGTTCCTGCTGGCCCTGTGGCTGTCGGAGATATTCCATCTCAACGGCATCGCCTATATCCTGGGCAACATGGTGCAGGTGGGCATCCTGGCCCTCATCATCCTGTTCCAGCCGGAGATCCGCCAGATCCTGGAAAAGCTGGGCAGCAAGAACATCCGCCTGCTGCGGGCGTTCACGCCGGCCCAGCAGCAGACGGAGCTGGAGAAGGCCATCGACCAGACGGTCATTGCCTGCAGCGAGATGTCCCAGACCAAGACCGGCGTGCTCATCGTGTTCGAGCGGCATATCCAGCTGGACGACATGGTGCGCAGCGGCACCACGCTGGATGCCGCCGTGTCCTCCGAGCTGCTGAAGAACATCTTCTTCGTGAAGGCGCCCATGCACGACGGCGCCGTCATCATCCGCCACGGACGGATCCTGGGCGCCGGGTGCATGCTGCCGCTGTCCAAGAACGTGAACCTCAGCCGCGATCTGGGCATGCGGCACCGGGCCGGCATCGGCATGAGCGAGAACTCCGACGCGGTGGTGGTCATCGTGTCGGAGGAGACCGGCTCCATCTCCGTGGCGGTGGGCGGCATGCTCAAGCGCCACCTGATGCCCGAGACGCTGTCCAAGCTGCTGCGCAACGAGCTGATGCCGCAGCCGGAGGAGCTGGAGGACAAGCCGCGCCGCAGTCTGGCGGATATGCTGGGTCTGCGCAGGAGGGAGGACGGTCATGGAACAGAAGAATGAGAAAACCGGCTCCAGCCGGAGGAAGGCGCTGCAGGTCATCGCCTCCATTCTGGTGGCCATCGCGGTGTGGGTCTACGTGGACGTGGAAAAGGCGCCCGACCGCACCAAGACCATCCGGGACATCCCCGTGGAATTTTCCGGTGAATCCACCACGCTGGCGGACAAGAACCTGATGCTCCTGTCCGGCTACGACACCACGGTGGATCTGACCATCAAGGGCCCCAAGCGGGAGCTGGTGAAGATCAGCAAGGACAACGTGCGGCTGGTGGCCAGCACATCCAGCATCGACTCCGTGGGCGTCCACACCCTGCGGTGGGACCCCATTTATCCCGACGGCGTGCAGTCCTCGGCACTGACGGTGGACTGGGCCAGCAAGTATAAGGTGACGGTCACGGTGGGCGAGCTGTACACCAAGGAGGTACCGGTGAACTGCACCGTTACCGGCCAGGTGGCTGACGGCTACTTCACCGGTGAGACGGTGCTGGATCCCACGTCGCTGGTGCTGCGGGGCCAGCGGGACGACCTGCTGAACGTGGCCTATGCCAAGCTGACGGTGGATATCAGCGGCGCCACCCGGTCTGTGATCCAGACGGAGAGCGTGCAGCTGTATGACAACGACGACAACCCCGTGGATAACAGCAACATCCGCACCAACGCCAGCCTTATCCAGGCCAAGGTGCCGGTGCTGACCACCAAGGAGGTCAGTCTGGCAGTGGAGCTGTCCGGCGTGCCCGGTGTGGCGGGCCAGAGCATCAAAACCACCGTTTCTCCCACCAGCGTGCGGCTCATCGGCGAGGCGGACGTGTTGGAGAATATCAACGAGATCGTGCTGGCCACGCTGTATATCGAGGATCTGGAGCTGTGGCAGCAGAACAGCTATGTGGTCACGGCGCCGGACGGCACCTGGCTGGCCAACAGCAACGAGGTGGCCACCGTGGAGATCTCCATGGAGGGCATCGAGGAGACGACGGTGACGGTGGACGCCTTCAGCTATACCAACGTGCCGTCGGGACTGTACCCGGAGGTCATGGGCAGTCTGGACGTGCGGCTGTGGGGCCTCAGCGACGAGCTGGCGAAGCTGGATGCCTCCGCTCTGACAGCGACGGCGGATCTGAGCAGCGTGACCGAGCCGGGCAGCCATCGGGTGCCGGTGTCGGTGACCATCAGCGGATACAGAGATGTGGCGGTAAAGGGCAGCTACGAGGTGACGGTATACGTCAGCGACACGGAGCCTGCGCCGGAGCCGCCTGCGGATACGGACAGTCAGCCGGAGACGAATACCTGAGGCTGACGCGGAGGTAAGACATGACACAGATCGCAACAGTGGAAAAGCTGCTGCCCGACGGCTACGCGGAGATCTCCGTGCCCCGCAAGTCCGCCTGCGGGCATGACTGCGAGGAGTGCGCCGGGTGCGGCATGACGGGCGCGGCCATTCACGCCCGGGCGAAAAACCAGGCCGATGCAAAGCCGGGCGACAAGGTCGTGGTGGAAAGCAGCACCAAAAAGCTCCTGGGCGTGGCGGCGCTGGTGTACCTGCTGCCTGTGGTCGGGTTCCTGCTGGGATATTTCCTAACGGCGGGGCTGCCCACGGAGGGCTGGCGCTACGCGGCGGCCATCATCGCGGCGGCGGTGTTCTTCCTGCCCAGCGTGTTTTATGACCGCCGGGCCAAGCGGGAGGAGAGCCTGACCTACACCATCCTGCGGCTGTTCTGACGGATGTTCGGGTATGTACGGCCCTCAGACCAGCGGCTGACGGAGGAGGAGCGGCAGACGTTCCGCGCCGCCTACTGCGGCCTGTGCCACGCACTGGGCCGGGGGTACGGCCCAGCGGGACGGATGATCCTCAACTACGACCTGACGTTTCTGGCCATGATCCTGTCGGAGGGCGGCGGCAGTTGCGAGAAGCGGTGCATCGCCCATCCGTTCCGGAAGCGGCGCTGCGCCTGCGGCGACAACGCCATGGACGCCGCCGCTGACATGAGCGTGATCCTGACGTGGTGGCAGCTCCGGGACGGCATCGCCGACCACGGATTTTTCAAGGGCCTGAAGTACCGGGCGGCGGCGCTTCTGCTGCGGCGCGCCTATCGGAGGGCGCGGGCGCGGCAGCCGCAGTTCGATGCGGACACCCGGACGCACCTGACGGCGCTGGCCGCGCTGGAGCGGGAGCGATGCCCGTCGCTGGACGCCCCGGCGGACGCCTTTGCGGCGCTGCTGGCCGGTGCGGCGCGGCGGGTGGAGGATCCGGTGAAGCGCCGGGTGGCGGAGCAGCTGCTGTACCACCTGGGCCGGTGGGTCTATCTGGTGGACGCGGCGGACGATCTGTCGGACGACCTGCGTTCCGGCAGCTACAATCCGCTGGCGCTGCGGTTCCCGCTGGAGGGCGGCGCATTGACGGCGGAGGGGCGGCAGCAGCTGGCCGCGACGCTGGACGGCTCCGTGCGGGCCATGGCGGCGGCCTTTGAGCTGGCGGACTTCGGCGTATACACGCCGGTGATCCGTGCCACGGTGTATGAGGGGTTATATCTGGTGGGCGCGGCCGTGCTGAACGGCACGTTTCACCGGCGGAGACGAGAGAGACAAGCTATACGAAAGGCGGACACCAACGATGCGTGATCCCTATCAGGTGCTGGGCGTGCCCAGCACCGCCACGGACGATGAAGTGAAGAAAGCCTATCGTGATCTGGCGCGGAAGTATCATCCCGACAACTATCACGACAATCCGCTGGCCGATCTGGCGCAGGAGCGCATGAAGGAGATCAACGAGGCCTACGAGACCATCCAGAGCCAGCGCAAGGCCGCCCGGAACGGCGGCTACAGCGGTGCGGCGGGATATGGCGGCTACAGCCAGGGATACGGTCAGAGCTATGGCGGGACGGGGTACTCCTCAGCCTACGGCACCGGCGCCACCCGCCTCCAGCGCATCCGCATGGCCATCTCCCAGGGCGACCTGAATCTGGCAGAGGAGCTTCTGAACGCCCAGACCGACCACGACGCGGAGTGGAACTTCCTCAAGGGCGTGATCTGCACCCGCCGGGGCTGGCTGGACGAGGCGCGGCGCTATTACCAGACCGCCGTGCAGATGGAGCCGGACAACGCGGAGTACCAGCGGGCGCTGGACATGTCGGAGGGGCGGCAGAACGCCTACCGGCCCAACGGCTACGGCTCCGTCACCACCGGAAACTGCGACAATACAGACTGCCTGCGGCTGTGCGGCATCAGCCTGTGCTGCAACGCGCTGGGCGTGCCCGTCTGCTTCTGCTGACGGAGGTTTTTCTCAATATAACGAAGGAGATGATCGAGTGGTCAAGAGTATGACCGGCTATGGCCGTGCCCGCGAGATGCGCGGCGGCCGCGATATCACGGTGGAGGTGCGCTCCGTCAACAACCGCTATCTGGACTGCACTGTGAAGATGCCCCGCGCCTACATTTTTGCCGAGGACGCCATCAAGGGCCGCGTGCAGAAGGCGGTGTCCCGGGGCAAGGTGGATGTGTTCGTCACCATCGACGCCACCGGCGCCGACGAGACGGTGGTGGCTGTCAACGAGCCGCTGGCCCGGGGGTATTACGATGCGCTGATGCGCCTGAAGAACACCTTCGGGCTGGAGGGCGCCGTCACGCCGGACATGCTGGCCAGATTCCCCGATGTGCTGACCGTCACCAAGGCGGAGGAGGATGTGGAGGCCATTGCCGCCGACATCTGCGCCGTGCTGGATGACGCGCTGACGGCCTACAATGAGATGCGGGCCGTGGAGGGCGCCAAGCTGGCCGAGGACGTGGGCAGCCGTGCCGACACCATTGAAGAGACGGTGGCACGGGTGGAACAGCGTTCGCCGGAGACGGTGGCGGCCTACCGCCAGCGTCTGGAGGCCAAGATGATGGAGGTCCTGCAGTCCGCCACCATCGACGAGTCCCGCATCCTCACCGAGGCGGCCATCTTTGCCGACAAGGTGGCAGTGGACGAGGAGACGGTGCGGCTGCACAGCCATATGGCCCAGCTGCGCACCATGCTGGCCGGCGACATCCCCGTGGGCCGGAAGCTGGACTTCCTGGTGCAGGAGATCAACCGCGAGTGCAACACCATCGGCTCCAAGTGCAGTGACCTGACCATCGCGCAGGACGTGGTGAACATGAAGGCCGAGGTGGAAAAGATCCGCGAGCAGATCCAGAACATCGAGTGAGGGGCCTGCCATGCAGCTTGTGAACATCGGCTTCGGCAGCCTCATCTCCGTGGAACGGCTCATCGCCGTGGTGGCCCCCGACTCCGCGCCGGTAAAGCGCTTGGTGCAGGAGGCACGGGACCGCGGCATGCTCATCGACGCCACCTTCGGGCGGAAAACGGCGTCCGTGTTCATCATGGACAGCGACCATGTGGTGCTCTCGGCGCTGAGCACGGAGAAAATGGCGCCCCGTCTGGGTCTGACGGTAAAGGATCTGACAGAGGAGGAATAAGCTTTGAACAGGAGAGGCAAGACATTTATCATCTCCGGGCCGTCCGGCGTGGGAAAGAGCACCGTGCTCCACGCGCTGTTCGAGGGCCGGGACGACCTGTATTTTTCCGTATCCGCCACCACCCGCGCACCCCGGGAGGGGGAACGGGACGGCGTGGATTACCACTTCATCCACGCGGACCGGTTCCGCAGCATGATCGAGGAGGACGCCTTTCTGGAGTATGCCGAGTATGTGGGCAACTTCTACGGCACCCCCAAGAAGTATGTGGACGAGGCCATGGAGCAGGGCCGCGACGTGATCCTGGACATCGAGATCCAGGGCGCGGCGCAGGTCTGCGCCAAGCGGCCGGAGACGGTACGGATCTTCATCGCGCCCCCCAGCTGGAAGGAGCTGGAGCGCCGGCTCACCGCCCGCGGCACAGACACACCGGAGAAGGTGCAGAAGCGTCTGCTCCGAGCACAGGTGGAGCTGAAGAACGCCAGCGACTACAACTATTTTGTCATCAACGATACGGTGGAGCAGGCAGTGGAGGAGCTGCGCGCGATCCTGTGCGCCGAGCACTGCAAGCCCGCCGAGCGTATGGAATACATTCTCAACGGAAAGGAAATGTGAGTATTATGATGCTGTATCCTGCAATGAACAAACTGACGGAGTATATCCCCAACCGCTATATGATGGTGAATGTGGTGGCGCGCCGCGCCCGCCAGATCGCCGCCGAGGCCGAGGCCAAGGGCGAGCATCTGGAGGAAAAGCCCGTGACCGAGGCCATCAATGAGGTGGCGGAGGGCAAGTTCGTAGCCAACCCCGTCATTGAGGAAGAGAACATCTGACATGGCTGTGATCGCCAAGGTGGCCGTGCAGGCGGCGCCCTATGCCATCGACAAGGTATACGACTACCTGCTGCCCCGCGATGTGGGCGGGCAGGTGGGCTGTCGTGTGCTGGTACCCTTTGGCAGGGGGAACCGTCTCAGCGAGGCGGTGATCCTGGCAACGGGGGAGGGCGTACCGGACAAGCCCCTGAAAACGGTGCGCACCCTGCTGGACGCGGAGCCGGTGGTGTCGGAGAAGGAAATACGGCTGGCGCTGTGGATGCGGCAGCGGTATTTCTGCACGTTCTACGACGCCCTGCACACCATCCTGCCGGCGGCGGTGTGGTACCGCTACCGGGAGATGTGGCGTCTGGCAAGGGACGTGCTGCCGGAGACGCTGCCGGAAAAGGAGGCGGCGGTATGCCGCCTCTTACTGGATGGGCCGATGGAGACGGAGGCTCTGAAGCAGGCACTTGGCAATGATACGGCGCTGCTGCTGCAGCGCATGGAGAAGGCGGGGACGCTCCGCCGGGAGACGGAGTCCCGCCGGAAGGTGCGGGACAGGGTGGACCTGTTCGTAAAGCTGGCGGTGCCGGTGGAGCAGGCGCTGGAGCTGGTGGGAAAGACCGCCCGCCGCCAGCGCGAGGTAGTGGCGTTTCTGGCGCAAAACGGCGAAACGGGGATGCACGACCTGTGCTATTTCACCGGCGCGTCCCGCAAGACGGTGGAGCTGCTGGCGCTGAACGGCGCCGTATCCCTGCGGGAGCAGGAAGCGTACCGCATTACGGAAAAACAGTACGCTGTAAAGGCAGTTCCCATTATACTGAACGACGAGCAGCAGCAGGTCTACGAGGATATTCTGCAGCAGGCGCTGTCCGGAAAAGCCGGTGTCACACTGCTGCAGGGCGTCACCGGCAGCGGCAAGACGCTGGTGTATATCCGGCTGGCGCAGGAGCTGCTGCACCGGGGCCGTTCCGTGATGATCCTGGTGCCGGAGATCGCGCTGACGCCCCAGATGATGGCTCGGTTCACCGCCTATTTCGGCGATGAGGTAGCGTTGCTGCACAGCGGCCTGCGGCTGACGGAGCGGTACGACCAGTTCAAGCGCATCCGCCGGGGCGAGGCCCATATCGTGCTGGGCACCCGGTCAGCGGTGTTCGCGCCTCTGCGGGATATCGGGCTCATCGTCATGGACGAGGAGCAGGAAAGCTCCTACGAGTCGGAGACGGCACCCTGCTACCACGCGCGGGACATCGCCAAGTATCGCTGCATGCAGGAGGAAGCCAGGCTCCTTCTCGGCTCCGCTACTCCTACGGTGGAGACGGCGTACTGGGCGGAAAAGGGCGATTATCAGAAGGCGCTGCTGCGGCGGCGCTATAACCAGCAGGCGCTGCCCCGGGTCATTCTGGCCGATCTGCGGCAGGAGCTGCTGGAGGGGCGGAACGGCATCATCAGCCGCCCGCTCTACGAGGAATTGCAGAAAAATCTGGACGCCGGGGAGCAGAGCATCCTGTTCCTGAACCGGCGGGGCAGCAGCCGCCAGCTGCTGTGTCCCCAGTGCACCTACGTCCCCAAATGCCCGCGTTGCAGCGTATACCTTACCTACCACAGCGCCAACGGACGGCTGATGTGCCACTACTGCGGCTATTCCGAAAAAGCGCCGGAGGTCTGCCCCGAATGCGGCGGGCAGTTCAAGCACATCGGCGTGGGCACCCAGCGGGTGGAGGAGGAGCTGCGCACCCTGTTCCCGGGCACGCCGCTGCTGCGGATGGACGCGGACACCGTATCCGTGGGTCATGAGGCCATCCTGCGGGAGTTCGAGGAAAAACGGGTGCCCATTCTGCTGGGCACCCAGATGGTGGCCAAGGGGCTGGATTTTGAAAATGTGACGCTGGTGGGCGTCTTAGGGGCGGACACGTCCCTGTATGTGGATCACTACCGCGCCGCGGAGCGCACGTTCAACCTGCTGACCCAGGTCATCGGACGGGCCGGGCGGGGCAGCAAGGCCGGGCGGGCGGTGATCCAGACCTACACGCCGCAGAACGACGTGATACAGGCGGCGGCGCAGCAGGATTACCAGCGGTTTTACGACGCGGAGATCCGGCTGCGGCGGCTGCGGCGCGACCCGCCCTTTGCCGACCAGTTCACCGTGACGGTGACGGGGCAGGAGGAGGACGCCGTGCGGCAGGCTATCGCCCTGCTGACCCGCAGTCTGCGTCAGACGGCGCAGCAGCCGCCGTACAGCGCCATGGAGCTGCAGATTTTAGGGCCGGCGCCGGCACCGGTGGTGAAAGTCAACGGCAGCTACCGCTACCGCACCATGATCCTGGGCCGCAACGACCGGCAGCTTCGGCAGCTGCTGAGCGCTTTCATGCGGGAATTCGCGCAGCGCGGTGAGAACCGCCGCCTGCATATCCATACCGACTGCAATCTGATGGATTGACTCTGAGAAAACGAGGTACGAACAATGGCGTTAAGGAAGATCGCTTTACAGGGAGAGCCCTGCCTGACCAAGGTATGCCGTCCAGTGACGGACTTCAATGGCCGTCTGCACACGCTGCTGGACGATCTGGCGGACACGCTGGCCGATTCCGGCGGCGTGGGCCTGGCCGCGCCGCAGGTGGGTGTGCTGCGCCGTGTCTGTGTGGTGCTGGACGAGGAGGATCAGCTTATCGAGCTGGTGAATCCGGAGATCATCCGCACCGAGGGTGAGCAGACCGGGCTGGAGGGCTGCCTCAGCGTTCCCGGGAAATACGGCGAGGTCACCCGCCCGGAGATCGTCCGCGTCCGGGCGCAGGATCGGAACGGCGACTGGTTCGAGGTGGAGGACGAGGGACTGACCGCCCGCTGCTTCTGCCACGAGATCGAGCATCTGGACGGCCATCTGTTCGTGGAGCATACCGACCACCTGCTGACCGAGGAGGAGCTGGAGGCGTACATCCGCCAGTGCGAGGCGGAGAACGGAGACGAGGACGAATGAGAATACTGTTTATGGGTACGCCCGATTTTGCCGTGGCGTCCCTGAAGCGGCTGGTGGAGGACGGACACGACGTGTGCGGCGTGTTCACCCAGCCGGATAAACCCAAGAACCGGGGCCACAAGTTGGCGTTCTCCCCTGTGAAGGAGTATGCCTTAACAGTTGGCCTGCCGGTATACCAACCGCTGAAAATGCGGGACGGCGAGGCCCTGCGCCTCGTGGAGGAGCTGGCGCCGGAGCTGATCGTGGTGGCGGCCTACGGCCGGATCCTGCCGGAGGATATCCTGAACGCGCCGCCTCTTGGTTCTATCAATGTGCACTCCTCTATCCTGCCGAAATACCGGGGCGCGGCGCCCATCAACTGGGCCATTCTTAACGGAGAGAGCGTCACCGGCGTCACCATTATGTATATGGCCAAGGAGCTGGACGCGGGCGACATCATCCTCTGCCGCGAGACGGCCATCGATCCCGATGAGGACGCCCAGACCCTGACGGCCCGTCTGGCGGAGCTGGGCGCGGACGCACTGGCCCAGGCGGTGGCGCAGCTGCAAAGCGGCACCGCCGTCCGGACGCCGCAGGATCACAGCGCCTACACCTATGCGCCCATGCTGGACCGGAGCCTGTCGCCCATGGACTTCACCCGCAGCGCCCGGCAGCTCCATGACCAGGTGCGGGGGCTGATCCCGTGGCCCTGCGCCTCCATGGTGCTGGATGGAAAGAACGTGAAGGTATACCGCACCGCCATCGGCGGCGAGACGGCACTGGCTGCCGGTAAGATTGCCGAGGCCGGGAAGCAGGGCCTTGCCATCGCCTGCGGTGACGGACGGCTGCTGCGTATTCTGGAGCTGCAGGCCGAGGGCGGCAAGCGCATGGCGGCGGCGGACTATCTGCGGGGCCATCCCGTGCAGGTGGACGCATGAGCGATATGCAGCGAAGCAGCGCCCGGGACACGGCGCTGGAGGTACTGATGCAGGTCAGCCGCGCCAACGCATGGTCGGACGGCAGTCTCAAGCGTACCATTGCCAAAAATAAACTGGACAGCCGGGAGGCGGCACTTTGTACGCGCCTTGCCTACGGCGTCATCCAGAACCGGGGCCTGCTGGATTATTATATCGGCTGCTGGTGCAGCCAGAAGCCGAACCGGCTGGAGCCGGTGATCCTGAACATCCTGCGCATCGGCGGGTATCAGATCCTGTTCATGGACAAGATCCCCCACCGCGCCGCCGTCAACGAGGCGGTGGAGATGACCAAGCGCTGGGGCCGTCCCAAGGCTGCCGGCATGGTCAACGCGGTGCTGCGGAAATTCGTAGCCAACTGGATGGATATGCCGGCGCTGCCCCAGGGCACCACGGCGGACTATCTGTCCGTGCGGTACAGCCATCCCAAGTGGCTGGTGCGCCGCCTCATCGACGTCATCGGGGCGGAGGAGACGGAGGACTACCTCCGGATGAACAACGAGATCGTACCCACCACCATCCAGACCAATACGCTGAAATGCACGGCGGAGGAGCTGGAGAAGGAGCTGCGGACCGCCGGCGTGACGGTGAACGCCCACCCGTGGCTGGCGGGCTGCTTCGAGGTATCCGCCACCGGCGATCTGGAGCAGCTGCCCGCTTTTACGGAGGGACATTTTACGGTGCAGGACGCCGCGGCCCGGCTGGTGGCCACGGTGGCGGCGCCGCAGACGGACGCCCGAGTGCTGGACGTCTGCGCCGCGCCGGGCGGAAAATCCTTCGCCCTGGCCATCGACATGGGAGACAGGGGAGACATCCTGTCCTGCGACGTCCATCCCCATAAGCTGTCGCTCATTGAGCGGGGCGCGGAGCGCCTTGGCATCCACTCCGTCCGCACGGCGCTGGCCGACGGGCGGGAGCATCACGCTGCGTGGGAAAACGCCGCCGATCTGGTGGTGGCCGACGTGCCCTGCTCCGGACTGGGCATCATCCGCAAGAAGCCGGACATCCGCTACAAGGATCCCAGAGAGCTGGCGGAGCTGCCGGCCATCCAGAGCGCTATTCTGGACAACGCAGCCACCTATGTGCGCCCCGGCGGCGTGCTGGTGTACTCCACCTGCACGGTGCTGCCGGAGGAAAACGAGGGCGTTACCGCGGCGTTTCTGGATACCCATCCTGACTTTGCGATGGAGCCGTTTTCCCTGCCGCATCCCATCGGCGGCTGCTGCGGACAGCTGACGCTGTGGCCGCAGCGCTGGGGCACGGACGGCTTCTATATCTGCCGCATGCGCAGAAAATAAGCGAGGAGTCTTTATGACCGACATCAAATCCATGACCCAGCCGGAGCTTTCCCGGTTCCTCAAGGAGCTGGGGGAGCCGGCGTTCCGCGCCAAGCAGGTCTTTACCTGGCTGCACCGGGGCGTCACCTCCTTCGAGGAGATGACCAACCTCTCCAAGCCCCTGCGGGAAAAGCTGGCGGAGCAGTGCTTCATCACCGCTCCCGTGGTGGCCCGGAAGCAGGCATCGAAGCTGGACGGCACCATCAAGTACCTGTGGGAGCTGGCGGATGGCAACTGCATCGAAACGGTGCTGATGCAGTACCACCACGGCAACACGGTGTGCATCTCGTCTCAGGTGGGCTGCCGCATGGGCTGCGCCTTCTGCGCCAGCACCATCGCCGGCAAGGTCCGGGATCTGCGGCCCTCGGAGATGCTGGATCAGGTGCTGTTCACCCAGCTGGACTCCGGCCGGGAGATCTCCAACATCGTGCTCATGGGCATCGGCGAGCCGCTGGACAACATGGAAAATGTGCTGCGGTTTCTGGAGCTGGTGAACCACCCCGACGGCATGAACATCGGGATGCGTCACATCAGCCTGTCCACCTGCGGTGTGGTGCCGGGCATCGACGCACTGGCGGAAAAGCAGCTGCAGCTGACGCTGTCCGTATCGCTCCACGCGCCGGACAGCGAGACACGCAGCCGCATCATGCCGGTGAACCGCGCCTACGACGTGGAGCTGCTGTTCGACGCCTGCCACCGCTACTTTGAAAAGACGGGGCGGCGCATCAGCTTTGAGTACGCCATGATCGACGGCGTCAACGACAACGACTGGCAGGCGGACCTCATTGCCAAGAAGCTGCGGGGCATGCCGGGTCATGTGAACCTCATCCCGCTCAACGACGTGGTGGAAAGCCCGTACAAGCCCAGCCGCCGTGTGGCCGCGTTCCAGAAGCGTCTGGAGTCCCACGGCATCACCGCCACGGTGCGGCGCAGTCTGGGCGGCGACATCGACGCCTCCTGCGGCCAGCTGCGGCGCAAGGCCATGGAGGAGCAAGGAAGGAGCAGCCTGTCATGAAAATGTGGGGCATTACCAATACCGGCCTGGTGCGCACCGAGAACCAGGACGCCTACGCGGCGTTCACGGCGGGCGGCTGCAGCGCGGCGGTGGTCTGCGACGGCATGGGCGGCACCAACGGGGGCCGCATTGCCAGCAGCATCGCTGTGGAGCGGTTTGAAACGGAACTGCGCGCCATCCTGCAGGACGATGCGGGGGAGGAACAGCTGCGTCAGGCCATGCTGTACGCCATCTCACTGGCCAACGAGGCCATCCGGCGGGAGGCGGCGAAGAACGCCGACTACCAGCACATGGGCACCACACTGGTCTGCGCCCTGGCCCGGGAGGAGCTGGTGATGGTGGGCAACATCGGCGACAGCCGCGCCTACCATATCACGGAGGAGGGCATCCGCCAGATATCCCGGGACCACTCGGTGGTGGAGAACATGGTGGAGAAGGGTGATATCACCCCCCAAGAGGCCCGCCGCCACCCCAGCCGCAACCTGATCACCCGGGCGCTTGGCCCGGACATACAGGCCCAGGCAGACACATTTTCCGTGCCCTGGAAGCAGGGGGACTTCATCCTGCTGTGCACGGACGGACTGGTGAACACCGTCTCCGATCAGGAGATGCTTTTTGAGGTGCTCCACGACGGCGATATCGAGAGCTGCCTGGACCACCTGCTGCAGATCTCGCTGCAGCGCGGCGCACCGGACAATATCACGGCGGTGCTGCTGATGAACGCGTAAAGGAGATGACAAACATGGATCAATACATAGGACGTATGCTGGACGATCGCTATGAAATTCTGGAGCTGATCGGTTCCGGCGGCATGGCAAATGTATATAAGGCCAGATGTCATCGCCTGAACCGGCTGGTGGCCATCAAGATCCTCAAGAGCGATCTGGCGGACAACGCCGACTTCCGCCGCCGCTTCCGGGACGAGTCCCGGGCCGTGGCGCAGCTGTCCCACGCCAATATCGTCTCGGTGTACGACGTCTCCACCAGCGGTGAGACGGAGTACATCGTCATGGAGCTGATCGACGGCATTACCCTGAAGCAGTATATGGAGCGGCGGGGCCGCATGGACTGGCGGGAATCGCTGCACTTCATTTCCCAGATCATGCGGGGCCTGAGCCACGCCCACAGCCGCGGCATCATCCACCGGGACATCAAGCCCCAGAACATCATGGTGCTGCGGGACGGCAGCGTGAAGGTGGCCGATTTCGGCATCGCCTGCCTTGCCAACGCCAGCCAGACCCTGACACAGGAGGCGCTGGGCTCCGTCCACTACATTTCCCCCGAGCAGGCCCGGGGCGACCGCATCGACGCCCGCTCCGACATCTATTCCGCCGGCGTAGTGCTGTACGAGATGCTGACGGGACGTCTGCCCTTTGAAGGCGACTCCGCCGTGTCCGTGGCCATCCAGCACCTCAGTTCCGTGCCGCTGGCGCCCCGGGACATCGATCCCAGCATCCCCGAGCCGCTGGAGCTGATCTGCATGAAGGCCATGAACAGCGACCCGGACAAGCGCTATCCCACGGCGGACGCCATGCTGGAGGATCTGGAGAAGTTCCGCAAGGACCCCACCGTGGATATGGACTATATCCGCAAGGAGCTGGCGGAGGTACAGCCGGACAGCGAGCCGACCATGCCGCTGCCCACGGCGCAGGTGACCACCGCCATGAAAAAGCGGGCCGATCAGCAGCGCCGCAGCGAGCCGGAGGAGGAATTCCGCTTCCGGGACAAGAAGTCCATCGCCATTATGGCGGGCATCTTCGCGGCGGCACTGGTGCTGGTGTTCCTGCTGTTCAAGCTGATTTTGGGTGATTTCGGCCCTGCCGGCAACAACAAGAGCTATGAGGTGCCTGATGTGCGGGGTATGACCGTGGAGGAAGCCCAGCTCACAGACGGCGTCAAGGATATTTTCGAGATCGTGGTCAAGGGTACCCAGCGATCCGACACCTACGAGCCGGGCCAGATCATCCAGCAGTCGCCGGAGACGGGACGCAGCCGCAAGAGCAATTTCGTCATTGAGGTCTATGTGGCCGCCGAGGAGGTCAAGGTGGACATGCCCAATGTCACCGGCAAGGAGTACCGCCAGGCCCGCATCGAGCTGCAGGAGCTGAATCTGGATCTCCAGTTCGACTTCCTGAGCCAGAACTCCGACAGTTATGCCAAGGACATGGTGATCTCCACCATCCCCGCCGCCGGCGAGCCGCTGAAGCAGGGACAGAAGGTCACGCTGTACGTCAGCACCGGCCCCAAGACCGTGACGGTGCCCACCTTCATCGGGCAGGACATCGCCATGGCCATCAAGAACGCCCAGGATATGGGCCTTACCGTAGGCCAGCCGCTGTTTGACCCGTTCAGCGCCGTGGAGACGGGCCGCGTCACCGAGCAGAGCATCGAAGCGGATCAGGTGGTGGACGGCGGCACACAGATCGTCTTTACCGTCAGCGGCAGCGGCGAGGAGGACATCATGACCCGCACCCGGGCGGTGGAATTTACCCTGCCGGAAAACATGGAGGGCATGATCAAGGTGGAGTACGAGCAGGACGGCGAGATCATCGACAGCCAGTACATCAGCTCCAACCTCCAGTCCGTCAGCTATACCTTCACCGGTCAGGTGGGCGGAAGCTCTCTGGTCCGCGCCTACTTCACCTGCATCAACGACAATTCGGTGGCGTCTTCGCCCACGCAGGAGATCAGCTTTTGAGCCGGGGGCGCATTGAAAAGGCCCTCAGCGGCTTCTACTATGTGAACACCGGCGATCAGGTGCTGCAGTGCCGCGCCCGGGGCAGGTTCCGGCGCGAGGGACTCAGCCCGCTGGTGGGCGACTGGGTGCAGGTACGGGAGCTGGGCGGCGGCGAGGGCTTTGTAGAGGCCGTGGAGCCGCGGAAGAACGTATTCCTCCGCCCCTCCGCCGCCAACATCGACCAGCTGGTCATCATTGCCAGCGCCGCCATCCCGGTGACGGAGCCGTACCTCATCGACCGCATCGCCGCCATCGCAGCGCTGAAGGGCTGCCAGGTACTGCTGTGCCTGAACAAGTGCGACCTTGACCCGGCGGACGAGCTGTACGGCATCTACGCCCGCTCCGCCATACAGGTGCTGCGCGTCAGCGCCGCAACAGGGGAGGGACTGGACACACTGCGCGCCGCAATAGATGGCAAGCTGAACGCCTTTACAGGTAATTCCGGCGTCGGCAAGTCCAGCATCCTCAACGCCCTCTCGCCGCAGCTGACGCTGCCGGTGGGGGAGGTCAGCAAGGCGCTGGGCCGCGGCCGCCACACCACCCGCCATGTGGAGATGTTCCCGCTGGGCGGCGAGACATGGGTCATCGACACGCCGGGCTTTTCCTCCTTCGACACGCAGGAGATGGATCTGGAGCTGAAGGAGCACCTGCCGGAGACGTTCCCGGAGTTCGCGCCCTATCTGGGGCAGTGCCGCTTCGTGGGGTGCAGCCATACCAGGGAGAAGGGCTGCCGTGTCCTGCAGGCGGTGAAGGACGGGGATATCCACCCCAGCCGCCACCGCAGCTATGTCCGGCTGTACGAGGAGCTGAAGGATCTGCGGGCCTGGGAAAAGAAGTAAAAACCGTTTTACGAAAGCGGGGTGCGTCTGCACCCCGCTTTTTCCGCGCCCATATACTGGAACAAAGGAGGTGTTCCGGCATGAGAGGGTGGAACTGCGGCGGATTCTTCATCGGCATCTGCGCGCTGGCGTTGGGGCTGGGCATCCTGATCGCAGCCGTTTTTCCCGTGGGCTGCCTGATGTTTCTGGTGGCATTTCTGCTCATCGCCTGCGGGATCGCCTGTCTGAAAAATAGGAGGTAGCGCCATGAAGATCGTCGTCTGGAAGTCGCCGCGCATCCTGCGCGGCCTGCTGCGCAGCATTTTCGGGATCCGGGAATAACGGGGGCCGTCCTCTCATACCATGGCAGTACAACGGAGAAATGAGAGGGCAAGAGCATGGAATTAGGCTTACAGTTCACAGACCTGACCTGCTGGGAAAAGACAGGTCACGCGGCGGTCAGCCATGAGGAGACGATGGAGACCGCCATCGCGGAATACTGCCCCGATATGACACGGATCGTCAGCGCCTGCGGACAGCTGTACATCCGGGAAAAAACCGCGTCGGAGGAGCGCGTCACCGTCTCCGGCACGGTGCGCGTCACGGTGCTGTACACCTCGGAGGAGAGCGCAGGGCTGCGGAGCCTGGCGGTGTCGGTGCCCTTCGCCTGCACGGCGGAGGACCGGCAGCTGGCGTCGTCGCAGCTCATCTGGGCCACAGGCCGCCTGCTGCTGGTGGAGGCCCAGGCCGTCACGGCCCGGAAGCTGTATGTCCGCGTCCTGCCGGAGGTGACCATGACGGGCTTCACCCGGGTGCCGCACCGTTTCTGCAGCGGCGTGGAGGAAAACAGCGCCCTGCGTACCCGCTGCCGGGAGCACACCGTCAGCCTGCTGGACGCCGCTGCGGAGCGGGACATCAGCATGACCCAGGAGGTGCAGGCCTCGCCTGTGCCGGAGGAGCTGCTGCTGTACCGGCTGTATCCCCGGCTCACCAGCTGCCGGACGGTGGGCAGCAAGCTGGTGGTCAAGGGTGAGGTCACACTGTCCGCCCTGTACCGCGGGCAGGACCAGCAGCTGCATACATACGACGGAGAGCTGCCGCTGTCCCAGATACTGGACGGCACCGGCCTGCCGGAGGACGGCGAATACACCGCCCGTCTCTGCCTCACCGGCGGAGAGGTGCGGGTGCTGCGCTCCGACACCGGCGGCGGCTTCTCCGTCTCCGTGGAGCTGCGGCTGCTGCTGTGCGCCTACCGCACGGCCCGCTGTACCTGCGTGGAGGATCTGTACAGCATCCGCCAGCCGGTGCGGCTGGAGCAGGAGACGGTGACGGTCCCCTCCGCACGGCCCGACCGTGCCCTGCGGGAGGAGACGGTGGAGCACCTGGACTTCGGCGGGAACAAGCCGTTCTTCTTCATCACGGACGCCGACTGCGCCGCCGCGTCCGTCACTTCGGAGGAAGGGCAGTCCGCCCTGCGCACCACCGTTCGGACACGGCTTCTGTATCTGGACGAGTCGGATACGCCGTCCGTCACCGAGCGCACGGCGGAGGTGGTGCTGCCGGTAAAGGAGCCGGTGCAGGGCGTGTCCTGCGGCCTGTCCGGCGCGCCGGAGGTGCAGATGGGCACCGGCGGCTGCGACGTGCGGCAGGTGGTGACCTTCCTGGCGGAGGATATCCAGCCGGAGCCGTTCGCCGCCGTCAGCGGCGGGGAGCTGCTGGAGCCGGCGGAGCAGGAGCGTATGCCGTCGCTGGTGCTGCGCCGCCTGCTGCCGGGCGAGACGCTGTGGGACGTGGCGAAGCAGTACCGCACTGACGAGACGCTGCTGCGCACCGTCAACCAGCTGGAGGGGGAGGAGCTGCCGGACAAAATGCTGCTGATCCCCCGCGTCCGCTGAATTGTGCATTGACTTTCCCGGTGCCTGTGGGGTAGAATAACGGGTGCGAGCAGGCTGGACAGTCGCGGGGACAAGGCGAAAGCCTGTTCATGAGGAAAGTCCGGGCTCCACAGGGCAAGGATAACGGGTAACGCCCGCCGAAGGCGACTTCAGGAAAAGTGCAACAGAGATATACCGCCCTATAGCAGCGGAAACACAGTTTCCGCTGCTATAGGGTAAGGGTGGAAAGGCGAGGTAAGAGCTCACCCGACGGCGCGTGAAAGTGACCGTCGCTGTAAACTCTATTCGGAGCAACACCGGTATGGGAGCGTATAGGCTGGCCCGGCTGCTCCCGGGGTGGCTTGAGCGTGCCGGCAACGGTACGCCCAGATAGATGACTGTCAAAACAGAACCCGGCTTATAGGCCTGCTCGCACCAGAAAAAGCCCTCCGTGCCGCTGCACGGAGGGCTTTTTGTCTCTTGAATTTTACACCTCGCTGTACCGCGCCAGGAACTGGCGGGTACGCTCCTGCTGCGGGTGGTCGATGACCTCTTTGGCGGAACCTTGCTCCACGATGACGCCGCCGTCCATGAAGATCACCTGATCGGCCACATCCCGGGCAAAGGCCATCTCATGGGTGACGATGACCATGGTGGTGTGCTGGTCGGCAAGGTCACGGATGACGCGGAGCACCTCGCCGGTCAGCTCCGGGTCCAGTGCGCTGGTAGGCTCGTCGAAGCACAGAATGTCCGGCTTCATGGCCAGCGCCCGGGCGATGGCTACCCGCTGCTGCTGTCCGCCGGACAGCTGGTGGGGGTAGTTGTCCATCCGCTGGCCCAGACCGATATCCTCCAGCAGACGTTTGCCCTCGGCCACGATGGCGTCGTGGCTCTCGCCGGTCTTTTCCGACTTGGCCATCAGCTCCCGGGCCAGTGTCACATTCTGCAGCGCCGTGTACTGGGGGAACAGGTTGAAGCTCTGGAACACCAGGCCGAAGTGCAGCCGCTTCTTGCGGATGTCGCTCTCAGAGCGGGAGGCATGCTCCGCTGCGTCGAACAGCTTTTCGCCCCGGACAGAGATCACGCCCCTGTCCGGCGTCTCCAGAAAGTTCAGGCACCGCAGCAGCGTGGTCTTGCCGCTGCCGGAGGAGCCGATGATGCTCAGGGCCTGACCCTCCTCCAGAGAAAAGCTGATGTCCTTCAGCACCGGGGTGTCGCCGAAGTGCTTCTCGATGTGTTGTACGTCCAGAATCGCCATGTGCGGCACCTCCTTAGCGGAAATAGCTGAGCTTGCGCTCGATGTAGTTGAACAGCAGCGTCAGGATGCCCACAAAGGCCAGATAGAACACCGCCGTGTAGAACAGGGGCCACACGATGCCGGCGGACTTCATGTAGGACTCGCCGGTCATGATCAGCTCCATGATGGAGATGGTCTTGGCCAGAGAGGTGTCCTTCACCAGCGTGATGACCTCGTTGGACATGGGGGGCACGATGCGCTTGACCATCTGCAGCAGCGTGACCTTGAAGAAGATCTGGCTCTTGGTCATGCCCAGCACCTGTCCGGCCTCCTGCTGGCCGATGGGTACGCTCTCGATGCCGCCCTTATAGATCACGGCGAAGTAACAGGCGTAGTTGATGACGAAGGCGATGACGCAGGCCGCCATACGCCCGTCGGAAAAGTGGCCCCACAGGTTGAAATCGAACCACTTGCCGGGCCCGTAGAAGATGATGATGAGCTGGAGCATCAGGGGCGTACCGCGGATGATCCACACGATCACATTGAAAAGCCAGCTTACCGGCTTGCACCGGCTGCGCAGGGCGAAGGCGATGAGAAGTCCCAGCGGCAGGGAAAACAGCAGCGTCAGGAAGAACAGCTTCAGCAGCTGTCCCATGCCCGCCAGCAGGGAGAGGGTGACGGTCCAAAACATGAAAAAAGCTCCTTCGTGGTTACTTGCGCGGTGAGGGGATAAGCCGCCCAAAGGCAGAGGACGTGTGACGCCCTCTGCCGTGGGAGACTATGATAGCATATTTTCTGCCGTCTGGCAACTTACTTGGTGATGACCACCTGTGCGTTCTCGCAGTAGGCGTTGCTGCACTCCATGGCAGCCTGCACGCCGTCGGTCAGGGTCATGCCGTTCCACACGCAGTCGATCTGCTTGCCGTCCAGCTCTTCCACCTTCATGTCCCAGTTGATGATCTGGAACTCCACTTCCACGCCCAGCTTCTCGGCCACCAGCTTGGCCATATCGGCGTCAAAGCCGATCCACTCGCCGTTGGCATCCTGATAATCCATGGGTGCGAACTCGGTGATGCCCACGATCAGCTTGCCCTTGTCCTGGATGTACTGCACATCGCTGTCGGACTCGGCGGCGGTGTACTCACAGGCGGGCTGCTCCAGCAGGGATTCCTGCACGCCGTAGGTCTTGGCCAGCTCCACCATGGTGCCGTCGGCATACGCCGCGGACATGACGCTGTTGATGAAGGAGGTCAGGTCGCTGCCCTTGCGGCAGCCGACGCCGTACAGCTCGGAGTTCAGCTTCTGATCGGTGACCTTCAGGTCGGGATAGCTGGTGCCTTCGCCCACCATGGCGCCGGCCATCAGCAGGTCGATGATGGCGGCATCGGCGGTGCCGGCGTCCACTTCCATCAGTGCGTTGGCCTGGGAGCCGACAGACACGGTCTTGAAGCCGTTGGCCTGGGCCACTTCCTCACCGGCGGAGCCGGCCTCCACGGCGTAGGTGATCTCAGCGGGGGTGTTGGCGTCATCGGAAGCGGTGTCGCCCTGGTTGTCGTTTGTTTTCTGTTCGCCGCAGGCCGCCAGGCTCATCACCATGACCAGTGCCAGCAGCATTGCCATCAGCTTTTTCATTGTATTGTCCTCCATTTTGGTGTCAGGGGCTTTCGCCCGGTTTTGTTTTCCGCGATCCGGTCTGTTCCGTACCGCTCATTCATTACGCTAACATACTACCACTTTAGCGCGATAATGTAAAGAAGTAATTTTGCCGATTGTGGTAAGATCGTGCCGCCCGCTTTTGTGCAGGCTGTCCAAAACCGGAGGGAACAGGCGCATCCGCAGAAAACTTCCGCCGGAAAATGGAAAACGGATTGAAGAAACGCGGACGGTGCAGTATAATATAGGATCATCAAATCAAATTCAGGGAAGGGGAGACCCCTATGACTCTGCGGGAATATGTGGATTCCTTACGAAATAAAACGGTGGCAGTGCTGGGCATCGGCGTCAGCAACACGCCGCTGGTGCGTCTGCTGCTGGATCACGGCATCCGTGTCACCGCCTGCGACAAGCGGACCCGGGAGGAGCTGGGCGCGCTGGCCGACGAGCTGGAGGGCGCCGGCTGTGCGCTGCGGCTTGGCCCGGATTATCTGGAGGGCCTGCACGAGGACGTGATCTTCCGCACGCCGGGTCTGCGGCCCGATATGCCGCAGATCGCGGCGGCCGTGGCCAACGGCAGCGTGCTCACCAGCGAGATGGAGGCATTCTTCCAGGTATGCCCGTGCCCCATCATCGCCGTCACCGGCTCCGACGGCAAGACCACCACTACCACCATCATCGCCGAGCTGCTGAAGGCCGCGGGGAACACCGTGTGGCTGGGCGGCAACATCGGCCACCCGCTGCTGTGCGACGCCGAGGGCATGCAGCCCCACGATTATGCGGTGCTGGAGCTGTCCAGCTTCCAACTGATGACCATGGATCGCAGCCCCCATATCGCCGTGGTGACCAATCTGGCCCCAAACCATCTGGATATACACAGGGACATGGCGGAGTACGTCGCTGCCAAGGAGAACATCTTCCGTCATCAGACCGCCGGCGATATCGCCGTATTCAACGCCGACAACGCCATCACGGCGGAGCAGTCGACCCGCGCCGCAGGCCGCAGCCGCCGGTTCAGCCGGCAGTCCCCGCTGTCGGACGGCGTGTTCCTGCGGGGTGACGACATCGTCTGCCGCGGCCCGGAGGGGGAGCGGGTCATTATGCAGACCTCCGACATCCGGATCCCCGGCGTCCACAACGTGGAGAACTACATGGCGGCCATCGCCGCCGTGGACGGCCTTGTGCCGGATGCTGTCATCCGCGACTTCGCCCGCAGCTTCGGCGGCGTGGAGCACCGTATCGAGCTGGTGCGCACCCTGCATGGCGTCCGGTACTACAACGACTCCATCGCCTCCAGCCCTTCCCGCACCATCGCGGGACTGCGCTCCTTCCCTGAAAAGGTCATCCTCATCGCCGGCGGCTACGACAAGCACATCCCCTTTGACGTGCTTGGCCCCGAGGTGACGGCCCATGTGAAGCTGCTGGTGCTCTGCGGCGCCACAGCGGGCAAGATCCGGGCCGCCGTGGAGGCAGCGCCGGATTACCGCCCCGGTCACCCGGAGATCATCGAGGTCACGCCCTTCCGGGCCGCTGTGGAGGCCGCCCGCGACCGCGCCGTACCCGGCGACGTGGTGACGCTGTCGCCGGCCTGCGCCGCCTTTGACCAGTTCAAGAACTTCGCCGAGCGTGGCAAGGTCTTCAAGGAGATCGTCCGCAGCTGGCCGGAGGAATGAGGAAAAGCCGTGACGGCATACAATCCCCTAAAGGGGGTGGCTGCTGTGGAACGGCTTCGGTATCTGCGGCTGACAGGGCGGCAGAAGGCTCTGATCTGGATCACACTGGTTTTCGCGCTGCTGCTGGGGCTGACCATCGCCGCCGTGCTGCACATGAAGCCCATTGTGGTAAATCTGGCCACGGCCCGCACCTCCAACACGGTGAACCGCATCGTGGTGGCGGCCATCAACGACGCCGTGGACAGCGGCCGCATCGACTACGGCCGTCTGGTGGACTTCGACAAGGACATGGAGGGCCGCGTCACGGCGCTGAAAAGCAACATGGCGGAGTTCAACCGGCTGCAGGCGGCCATCGCCGACGATATCCTGCAGCGCATGGCGGAGGTCTCCACCACCGACCTGTCCATCCCCATCGGCACGCTGACCGGCTCACCGCTGCTGGCGGGGCGCGGCCCCTGCCTCCATGTGCGGATGCAGTCCGTGGGCACGGCCACCGCCCGTTTTGACAACCAGTTTTCCTCCGCCGGCATCAACCAGACCCGCCATCGCATCATTCTGGATGTGGATGTCCACGTCAGCATCCTGCTGCCCGGGCTGACCACCTATACCAAGGTCTCCAACGAGATCTCCGTGGCGGAGACGGTCATCGTCGGCGGCGTGCCGGACACCTATACCTATTTCAGCACCACCCCGGATGAGATCGAGCACTATGCCGACGAATACATCATCAACAACGGATAAGAGGTCACACTATGGATTACCGTGAAGAAATGAAGGAGCTGCGGGACACCCTCAACGCCCACGGCTACCGCTATTATGTATTGGATGAGCCTACCATCTCCGACTACGAGTATGACCACATGCTGCGCCGTCTGGAGGATCTGGAGGCCGCGCACCCGGAGGAGATCACACCGGATTCGCCCACCCAGCGCATCGGCGGCCGCACACTGTCGGAATTCGAGCAGGTGACGCACCCCGTGCCGCTGGAGAGCCTGCAGGACGTGTTCAACGACGATGAGGTGTGCCAGTTTCTGGAAAAGATCCCGCTGAACGCGCCGGTGTGGAGCGTGGAGCCCAAGGTGGACGGCCTGTCCGTGGCGCTGGAGTACCGGGACGGCGTGTTCGTCCGTGGCGCCACCCGCGGCGACGGCCGGGTAGGGGAGGACGTGACAGAGAACCTGCGCACCATCCGCTCCATCCCCATGACGCTGCCGGAGAAGCTGCCCCGTCTCATCGTCCGGGGCGAGGTCTACATGGCCCGCAGCGTGTTCGAGGAGATCAATGCCCGCCGTGAGCTGGAGGGCAAGCCCCTGATGTCCAACCCCCGCAATGCCGCCGCCGGCTCTCTGCGGCAGCTGGACCCGAAGATCGCGGCCCAGCGCCGTCTGGACATCGCCGTGTTCAATCTCCAGCTGGCGGAGGGGCGGGAATTCACCACCCACACGGAGACCATCGACTATCTGGCGTCCCAGCACTTCAAGGTCATCCCCCACAGGCAGCTGTCCGGGACCTCCGACATCCTGGCGGAGATCGCGGCGCTGGGCGACGGACGGGAGCGCTTCCCCTTCGACATCGACGGTGCCGTTATCAAGCTGGACGATCTGGCGGAGCGGGAGGTGCTGGGCAGCACCGCCAAGTGTCCCCGCTGGGCCATCGCCTACAAGTACCCGCCGGAGACCAAGGAAACGGTGCTCCGCGACATCGTGGTGCAGGTGGGCCGCACCGGTGTCCTGACGCCCAAGGCGGAGCTGGAGCCGGTGCGCCTTGCGGGCACCACCGTGACCTACGCCACCCTCCACAACCAGGACTATATCACCCAGAAGGACATCCGCATCGGCGACACGGTGCTGGTGCGCAAGGCGGGGGAGATCATCCCGGAGATCGTGGCCGTGGTGCCGGACAAGCGTCCGGCGGACGCCCGGCCCTACACGCTGCCGGACCGCTGCCCCGTCTGCGGCGCGGAGGTGGTGCGGGACGAGGACGGCGCGGCCCTGCGCTGCACCGGCGCGGAGTGCCCGGCCCAGCTGCTGCGGAACCTGACCCATTTTGCCAGCCGCAATGCCATGGACATCGACGGCCTCGGCCCCGCCGTCATGCAGCAGCTGGTGGACAGCGGCCTTGTCAGGACCGCCGCCGACCTGTACAGCCTGCGGCCTGAGCAGATCGAGGTGCTGGACCGCATGGGGAAAAAGTCCGCCCAGAACGCGGTGGAGGCCATCGCCAGAAGCCGGGAGGACGACCTGTGGCGGCTCATCTTCGCTCTGGGCATCCGGCAGGTGGGGGAGAAGGCCGCCAAGGTGCTGGCCGCCCGGTTCGGCACCATGGACGCGCTGGCCGCCGCGTCGGAGGATGAGCTGACCGCCATCGACGATGTCGGCCCCATCACGGCGCGGTACATCCGCCAGTGGATGGACAGCCCCCAGTCCCGGGATCTGCTGGCCCGTCTCAAGGCTGCGGGACTGAATATGACCTGTAAAGAGGAAATAGTTGACAGCCGTTTTGCCGGAATGACTTTCGTCCTCACCGGTGCGCTGGAGAAGTTCACCCGCGACGAAGCGGGGGAGATGATCGAAAAACGGGGCGGCAAGGCAGCCGGCTCCGTATCGAAAAAAACGACCTATGTGGTGGCGGGTGCAAATGCCGGCAGCAAGCTGCAGAAGGCGCAGCAGCTGAGCATCCCCGTCCTCACGGAGGATGAATTTCTGGAGCTTCTGAAGTAAGGAGGTACACATCATGGCGGAAAACACCAACAAAAACCTGCTGCATCAGGTGATCTACAGCGTCTTTGTCCGCAACCACACGAAGGAGGGCACCTTCCGGGCGCTGGAGGGCGATCTGGACCGCCTGCGCGGCCTGGGCGCGGACATCATCTGGCTCATGCCCATCCATCCCATCGGCGTGGAGGGCCGCAAGGGCACCCTGGGCAGCCCCTACGCCATTCAGGACTACCGCGGCGTCAACCCGGAGTACGGCACGCGGGAGGATTTCATCCATCTGGTGGACGCCATCCACGCCCGGGGCATGAAGTGCATCATCGACGTGGTGTATAACCACACCTCGCCGGACTCCGTGCTGGCCCACACCCATCCGGAGTACTTCCTCCGCGACGCGGCGGGAAAGCCCACCCGCAAGGTGGCAGACTGGTGGGACGTGGTGGATCTGGACTATGCTAACCGCGACCTGTGGACCTACCAGATCGACACACTGAAGCAGTGGGCCGCCATCGTGGACGGCTTCCGCTGTGACGTGGCCAGCAGCGTCCCGCTGGACTTCTGGTGCGAGGCACGGCGTCAGGTGGAGACGGTGCGCCCCGGCTGCATCTGGCTGGCCGAGAGCGTCCACGGTGCCCATGTGTTGGGCATGCGCCGCATGGGCGCGGCCTGCGCCACGGATACCGAGCTGTACCGCGCCTTCGACATGACCTACGACTACGACATCTGGCCCTTCTACGAGGGCTTCCTGAAGGGTGAGCTGTCCCTGCGCGCCTACACGGATATCCTGAACTATCAGGAGCTGACGTACCCCACCGGCTACATCAAGGCCCGCTGCCTGGAGAACCACGACACCCGCCGGGCTGCCTCCTGGCTCACCAGCGACTGCCAGCTGTACCACTGGCTGGGCTTTTTGTACTTCCAGCGCGGCGCCGCCATGCTGTACAGCGGCATGGAGTACGCCCCCCAAAAGCAGGTGGGGCTGTTCGACGCCGACGACAATTACGGCGACATGCGGCTGGACGTCCAGCTGTACCTCACCGCCTGCAAGGCCATGAAGCAGACGCTGCCCCTGGGCGGCGGCTTCTGGTGGGAGCCGCTGAACGACAGCGCAGTACTGGGACACTACGACGGGCCGGAGGGCCGGGTGCTGGGCGTGTTCGATCTGCGGGGTCAGGGCGGCGAGGTGCCCGTGGACCTGCCGGACGGCGTGTATCAGAACCGTCTGGGCGGCGAGGTCTCCGTCCGGAACGGCTGCCTGACGCTGGGCCAGCGGCCTGTGGTCATCTGATGCCATTTCCTTCCATTGTCTTTTTACACAAAGGAAAAAGAGATTCTGTGACGGATGTCACAGAATCTCTTTTCTTCATTGACCTGACCTTTTTGAAATGCTATACTTCTTAACGTGTATATCTATGCCCTTTTCCGCGTTGGGAGCGGGGGAGGACAGCGAGAAAAAGAGGAGGAAAGAACCTATGAGCAAGCTCATGAAGATCTGCGACGGCAACGAAGCGGCGGCATATGTCGCCTATGCGTTCTCCGAGGTCGCGGCCATCTATCCCATCACGCCGTCCAGCCCCATGGCCGAGCATGCCGACGCATGGTCCGCCAAGGGAAAGAAGAACATCTTCGGCCAGCCCGTACGTCTGGTGGAGATGCAGTCCGAGGCCGGCGCCTGCGGCGCATGTCACGGCGCTCTGGAGGCCGGCGCACTGGCCACCAGCTTCACTGCCTCTCAGGGCCTGATGCTGATGATCCCCACCATGCACCGTATCTCCGGCGAGCGTCTGCCCGGTGTGCTGCATGTGGCGTCCCGTACCGTGGGTACCCACGCGTTCTCCATCTTCGGCGACCACTCCGACGTGATGAACTGCCGCCAGACGGGCTTTGCCATGCTGTCCAGCGGCAGCGTGCAGCAGGCCGCCGATCTGGCCGCCGTGGCGCACCTCAGCGCCATCAAGGCCCGCATCCCGTTCCTGCACTTCTTTGACGGCTTCCGCACCAGCCACGAGATCCAGAAGATCGACGTGCTGGATTACGACGAGTACGCCAAGCTGGTGGATCAGAACGCGCTGGCCGCCTTCCGCGCCAACGCCCTGAACCCGGAGGATCCCCGGATGCGCTCTCTGGTGGATAACCCCGACATCTACTTCCAGCTCCGCGAGTCCAACAACACAGCCTATGCCGAGCTGCCCGACATCGTGGAGGACTACATGGCCCAGATCAGCAAGCTGACCGGCCGCGAGTACCACCTGTTCAACTACTACGGCGCACCCGATGCCGAGCGTGTCATCGTGGCCATGGGCTCCGTGGGCGGCTGCGCCCAGGAGGTCGTCAACCATCTGAACGCCAAGGGCGAGAAGGTGGGCTTCCTGCAGGTACACCTGTTCCGTCCGTTCTCCCGCAAGCACCTGATGGCCGCCATGCCCAAGACGGTGAAGAAGGTGGCCGTTCTGGACCGCGTCAAGGAGATCGGCTCCATCGGCGAGCCTCTGTACGAGGATATCTGCGCCGCCTATATCAACGAGAGCGACCGTCCCGCCATCTACGCCGGCCGCTACGGCCTGTCCAGCAAGGACACAACCCCCGCCCAGATCAAGGCCGTGTTCGACAACCTGCTGCTGGACGAGCCGAAGAACCACTTCACCATCGGCATCGTGGACGATGTGACCCATCTGTCCCTGCCCGTGGGCGCACCTCTGCTCACGGAGCCGGAGGGCACCATCTCCTGCAAGTTCTGGGGTCTCGGCTCCGACGGCACCGTGGGCGCCAACAAAAACTCCATCAAGATCATCGGTGAGACGACGGATATGTACTGTCAGGCGTACTTTGAGTACGACACCAAGAAGTCCTTCGGCATCACCAAGAGCCACCTGCGCTTCGGCAAGCACCCCATCAGCTCCACCTACTATGTGTCCAACGCGGACTTCATCGCCTGCCACAACCAGACATACCTGACCAAGTACGACATTATCCACGAGTTGAAGCCCCATGGCAGCTTCCTGCTGAACTGCGAGTGGCAGGAGAGCGAGCTGGAGCAGCACGTCCCCGGCGAGATCCTCAAGTACATCGCCGACAACGACATCAAGTTCTACATCATCGACGCCAATAAGGAATCCCAGGCGCTGGGTCTGGGCAACCGCTCCAACATGGTGCTGCAGGCCGCCTTCTTCAAGCTGGCCAACGTCATCCCCGTGGGGGACGCCGTGGAGCACATGAAGGCCGCCGTCAGGAAGACCTACGGCCTCAAGGGCGAGAAGGTCGTCAACATGAACATCGCCGCCGTGGACGCCGGACTCAATGCACTGGTGGAGGTCAAGGTGAAGCCCGAGTGGACGAACCTCACCGGCAAGGCCCTGAAGCCCGCCGACGAGAACCTGCCCTATGTCATCAAGAACATTCTGGTGCCCATCAACGCCCAGAAGGGCGACGATCTGCCTGTCTCCGCCTTCAAGGGCATGGAGGACGGCACCATGCCGCTGGGCACCTCCCGCTACGAGAAGCGCGGCATCGCCACCCATCTGCCGGTTTGGGATGCCTCTGAGTGCCTGCAGTGCAACATGTGCTCCTTCGTCTGCCCCCACGCCGTCATCCGTCCGTTCCTGCTGGACGAGGGTGAGGTCAAGGCCGCGCCTGTGGACATGACGCTGGTGGACGCCAAGGGCCCCGGTCTGGCCGGCCTGAAGTACACCATGGGCGTGTCCACGCTGGACTGCACCAGCTGCGGCAGCTGCGTGGCCTCCTGCCCCAAGAGCGGTAAAGCACTGAAGATGGTGCCCACCCACGAGGTATCTCTGGATCAGACCGGCTGGAACTTCCTGACCGGCGTGAAGGAAAAGACCTCCCGCGTGGACAAGTTCACCCTGAAGGGCAGCCAGTTCAAGCAGCCTCTGGTGGAGTTCAACGGCGCCTGCGCCGGCTGCGGCGAGACCCCCTATATCAAGCTGCTGACCCAGATGTTCGGCGACAAGATGTATCTGGCCAACGCCACCGGCTGCACCCAGGCCTGGGGCGCCGCCATGCCCTGCGTCCCGTACTGCAAGAACGCCGAGGGCAAGGGCGTTGCCTGGTCCAACTCTCTGTTTGAGAACAACGCCGAGTTCTCCTACGGCATGTGCCTGGCTGTCAAGCAGCTGCGTGAGTGCGTCACCGGCTACGTCAAGGAGCTGGATGCCCTGACCAAGGACGAGGCCGTCAAGGCCGCCATTGCCAAGTGGCTGGAAACCTACGACGATCTGGATGCCTCCACCCCCGCCACCGCGGAGCTGGTAGCCCTGCTGGAGAGCGGCAAGTTCACCGCCGAGGAGCAGAAGCTGGTGGATGAGATCCTGAAGCGGAAGAACGACATGTCCAAGAAGACCATGTGGATGTACGGCGGCGACGGCTGGGCCTACGACATCGGCTACGGCGGTCTGGACCATGTGTTCGCCATGGGCGAGGACGTCAACGTCCTGCTGGTGGACACCGAGGTGTATTCCAACACCGGCGGACAGTCCTCCAAGGCCACTCCCGTGGGCGCCGTGGCCCAGTTCCAGGCCAGCGGCAAGAAGACCAAGAAGAAGGACCTGGGCATGCTGATGATGACCTACGACAACGTCTATGTTGCCCAGTGCTCCATGGGCGCCAACCCCAACCAGCTCATCAAGGCCATCAAGGAGGCTGAGGCCCACAAGGGTCCGTCCATCGTCATCTGCTACGCACCCTGCATCAACCACGGCATCAAGAAGGGCATGAACAACGTCCAGCAGGAGATGAAGGACGCCGTCAACTCCGGCTACTGGAACCTGTACCGCTACAGCCCCGAGACCAAGACCTTCACGCTGGACAGCAAGGAGCCCACCATGCCGCTGTACGACTTCATGAAGGGCGAGGTACGCTACGCCTCTCTGGAGCTGAGCTTCCCCGAGAACGCCAAGGTGCTGTTCGCCGAGGCAGAGGAGGCCGCCAAGGAGAAGTACGACGCCTACAAGCGCCGGGCCGAGAAGTAATGCTGTTTCCCCAAAGTAAAATTCTCCGCAGATATGCGACAGAATAAGCAAAAGCCGCCTTTTGGCGGCTTTTGCTTATTCCGGACAAATTATTTTTTATTGTGCTGATAAATATCTGTTAATTTATTGACATAGGGCGGGGAGAGTGATAAAATTAACAAAGTAAAAACCGACTTCATGAGGGGAAAGGGAGAACACTATGGCAGTACCGTTTGACTACACAGTAGAATACAGGCGCAAGCTCTGCACGCCGGATGAAGCGGCCAAGGTCGTCAAGAGCGGCGACTGGATCGACATCGGCATGGGCGCGGGCTTTCCCTCGCTGATGGATGCCGCCGTGGCCCGCCGGAAGGAGGAGCTGCGGGACGTGAAGATCCGCGGCTACCTGATCTTCGAGCCTATCCAGATGGTGGAGTGCGATCCCACCCGTCAGCACTTTGTCTACAACAGCTGGCATATGTCCGGCTACGAGCGCAAGCTCTGCGACAGGGGCCTGTGCAACTTCAACCCCATGGTGTTCCGCAACCTGGGCTGGTACTATACCCAGTTCCTGACAGTGAACGTGGCCATGATGTGCGTCACCCCCATGAACGAGCACGGCTACTTCAATTTCGCCGCCTCCGCCGCCTCCGCCCGCGCCACGCTGGACAAGGCGGACATCGTGATCCTGGAGGTCAACGAGAATCTGCCCTGGGTCTACGGCGGTTTGGATGAGTGCATCCACATCAGCGACGTGGACATGATCGTGGAAGGCCCCCACGGCACACTGCCCAGCGTCAAGTCGCCCCCGGCCTCCGAGGCGGAGATGAAGATCGCCGAGTATGTGGTGCAGAACATGGTGGACGGCTCCACGCTCCAGCTGGGTATCGGCTCACTGCCCAACGCCGTGGGTCAGATGATCGCCAAGAGCGACCTGAAGGGTCTGGGCATCCATACGGAGATGCTGTGCGACAGCTATCTGGACATGTACAAGGCCGGCAAGATCACCAACACCCACAAGCGGCTGGACCGCTACAAGAGCATTTTCGGCCTGGCCATTGGTTCGCCGGATCTGTACGACTGGATCCGGGAGAACCCCGGCGTGGTCACATATCCCATCAGCTACTGCAACGACCCCGCCAACGTGGGCAAGCAGGACAACTTCGTGTCCATCAACAACTGTATCTCCGTGGATCTGTACGGCCAGATCTGCGCCGAAAGCTCCGGCATCCGCCAGATCAGCGGCACCGGCGGCCAGCTGGACTTCCTGGAGGGCGCGGCTCTGTCCAACGGCGGCAAGGCTTTCATCTGCCTGACCTCCTCCTTCACGGATAAGCAGGGCAACGTCAAGTCCCGCATCAACCCGCTGCTGTCCCCCGGCGATATCGTCACCGATCCCCGCAGCCAGGCCTACTACATCGTCACCGAGTACGGCGGCGTGAACCTGGTGGGCTGCTCCACATGGGAGCGGGCGGAGAAGCTGGTGAGCATCGCCCACCCCATGTTCCGCGATGAGCTTATCGCCAACGCAGAGAAGCAGGGCATCTGGATCCGTTCCAACAAGCGGTAAATTACATAAAAGCAGGGAGCGGGGGACCGCTCCCTGTTTTCGTATGGCGAGAACTTACTTGACATTTTTTCGCGGATATAGTATACTCCCACCATACGAAAACAGCGATGATGAGAAGCAGTAAGCGGTCAGCGGATGCCAAGAGAGGGCGCGGCAGGTGTAAGCGCCCGTGACGCGCCGCCCAAGTCGTCTCGGAGCTTCGGGCTGAACAGCAGTAGGCCGCGACGGACGTCCCCCGTTACCGGGACAGGGTGTAGCTGCACCCACGAGTGCGGGAATTTTCCCGAATACAGGTGGTACCACGGACTTGATGTTCGCCCTGTTTTGCCATGGCAAAACGGAGCGGACTTTTTGTTTTGCCAAATACTCAAAAAGGAGAAAGCATATGAAAGAACTGCCGAAGGTGTACGATCCCCGGGATGTGGAGTCCCGGATCTACCAGATGTGGATGGACGGCGGCTGCTTCAAGGCCCAGCCTGACCCGGACAAGAAGCCGTTTTCCATCGTCATGCCGCCCCCCAACGTCACCGGCCAGCTCCACATGGGTCACGCGCTGGACTGCACGCTGCAGGACATCCTGACCCGCTTCAAGCGGATGCAGGGCTACGAGGCCCTGTGGCTCCCCGGCACGGATCACGCCGGCATCGCCACCCAGATCAAGGTGGAGGAGGAGCTGCGCACCAAGGAGGGCCTGACCCGTCACGATCTGGGCCGTGAGAAATTTCTGGAGCGCGTCTGGGCCTGGAAAGAAAAGTACGGCGACCGCATCGTTCAGCAGCAGAAGAAGATGGGCGCGTCCTGCGACTGGGACCGCAGCCGCTTCACCATGGATGAGGGCTGCTCCCGCGCTGTCCGCGAGACGTTCTGCGAGCTGTACGACAAGGGCCTGATCTACAAGGGCAGCCGCATCATCAACTGGTGCCCCCACTGCCTGACCGCCCTGTCCGACGCCGAGGTGGAATATGTGGATAAGCCCGGCCACCTGTGGTACGTCCGCTACCCGCTGACCGACGGCAGCGGCGACATCATCATCGCCACCACCCGTCCCGAGACCATGCTGGGCGATACCGGCGTGGCCGTCAACCCCGAGGATGAGAAGTTCAAGCACCTCATCGGCAAGACCTGCATCCTGCCGCTGGTGGGCCGCGAGATCCCCATCGTGGGCGACGAATACTGCGAGATTGGCTTCGGCACCGGCGCCGTGAAGATGACCCCCGCCCACGACCCCAACGACTTTGAGGTGGGCCTGCGCCATCATCTGGAGGTCATCCGCTGCATCGCCGACGATGGCCGCATCAATGAGAACGGCGGCAAGTACGAGGGCATGGACCGCTACGAGTGCCGCAAGGCCATCGTGGCCGACCTGGAGGCCGAGGGCTACCTGGTCAAGACCGAGCCCTACTCCCACAACGTGGGCACCTGCTACCGCTGCCACAACGATGTGGAGCCGCTGATCTCCGCCCAGTGGTTCGTGAAGATGGCGCCGCTGGCCAAGGAGGCCATCCGCGTGGTGGAGGACGGCACCATCAAGTTCGTGCCGGAGCGCTTCACCAAGACGTATATCAACTGGATGGAGAACGTCCACGACTGGTGCATCTCCCGCCAGCTGTGGTGGGGCCACCAGATCCCCGCCTGGACCT
>OIXG01000768.1_pt1 | contig 36470 bp, 42 predicted proteins | sample 1587731 | NCBI WGS metagenome assembly OIXG01 (sample SAMEA3888908, study PRJEB22519) | human gut metagenome | biome: human gut; feature: human-associated habitat; material: faeces | place: Denmark | collected 2010 | reverse complement strand
TATGCGTGTCGCTGTCCCGAGGCGTCGCGGCCCCGCTGGGCTGCGTGATCTTTTTTCGTTTCTGTCGAAATTACGGTTTTCACACTCTGTGCTCAGGGCTTTCTGCGTGTGCGAAGCAGGGGTGGTATCACTACCCTCGGCGTGCTCCGCGTACTGCCGAAGTTCTCGGTATCCGTTTGTCAAAACGGCTCATTTGCCGTTTCCTTGCGTCTCCTAATTTGCATTTGTGAAAGCCCCTGCAGGGTACTGCCAACATCCGCATCTATACAGATATCCCACCGTCGACTGTAAGGATAGAACCTTTTCGCCCCACAAACTGCCAAATACGAGTTCATGCAGAAATTCTCGTACATGATGGCATTCTCGTATACGACATTTTTTGAATCGATCCAGTTCAAAAACGCCGCCAGTTTTTTGGCATACTCCTTCCCAGTACTTGCTTTTCGTATGCTTTTCAATTTGATCCATTGATTTCCAAAGAAAAACGGCATATAATTTTCTTATTCATAACCAGACACCATACGGATAAAAACAGAGAGGTACACCATATGATCACGCCCAACAATGTACGCGAAGCAGCATTGAAAGTCGAAGAAGAAAATCACCGTTTTCGCAGTTTTCTGAAAACTCACGCTGACGAGGAGGAATTGGATCAGCAGTTTCTCAGTCTGCATAAAGAACTATTTGCGTCATATGACTGCTCTAAATGCCGCAACTGCTGCCGCTCCTATGATGTGTCGCTTGAAAATGAAGAGGTTTCCACCATCGCGGCGGCGAAGGGGCTTACACCTGATGCCTTCTGCAAGCAATTCCTTTCCGAAGGTTTATTGGGCTATGAGATGAAAAAGCCATGCCCGTTTTTGCGCGAAGATGGACAGTGTGAAGTGGAATTCTGCAAGCCATCCGAGTGCGCCGCTTATCCCTATAGGGATAGACCGGGCAGAATGGGGAGTTTGCTCAACATCATTGCTTCTGCCGAAGTTTGTCCCGTTGTTTATGAAATGCTGGAACGGTTGAAAGATACATACCACTTCAGAAAACAGTATTGATGCGGGAGGGACACTCTTGTCAGTGTCTCGCCCCCGCATCAGCTATCGTGTGAATTTGTATCGTGTGCACGAGATTCGGAAAAACCTTTTTCTTTGGTGTCCTCCACGGACAGTCTGCAATAAAGCGTTGTGATTTTGTCGGTTGCCCTTAACATATTGTTGTCCTCCTTCGGTAGGGCAACTGTCTGAACAGGATTGGAGAAATAAAACGAGCGGATTTCACTGTCCTCGCCGTTATCAAGCCGAGTTCTTTTTCATCTACGAAAAATTTAATCTGTATCGGTCGCTTGCGATTCCTGTCGTCTGGCTTTTCTGATCACTGCATTCTGTAGGCGTTTATTCATCTGGATGTTGTTCTTTATAACACATATTCATTAAGGTAATCAAATCACGAATAAGCAGCGTGTGCGGAGTATAAACCCGATAAAACCTGCTGCCGGAAAACACTTCCAAGTATTCATCATACATCGTGATATTTGACACTTTATCAAAGCCTGTATCAAATCCATACCGCTCTGCAAGAAAAACGATTCTTTGGTTGGTGATAAACAGACGTCCTGGATACTCTGTGCTAACCGTTTCTCTTATAGTCTTACTCTGACCAGTTGATCTATGGATGGAAATCCTTTCATGACGCGCGCACTGCTTCCGTATGAGTTACTCTTATAACCAGTAACAATATCTTTGAGTGGTACGAGAACCCTACGCCCTCAAAATAACAGTCCTCACCGCGCTTTAATTGCATAGAAACATCATGAAGCTCAAGTTCATCCAACATTTCGCTCGCTGTCATATCTCCAAGCATCAAAATCGTTCCTGCTTGATATTGAGAGTGATGGGTTCTGCTTTGGTGCGAACCTATGCAATAAAGCAATGCCAGTGCACACAAAACCCCAATTAAAACTCCCATTCTGATATGTCCCCTTTCTTTAGCGCAGCAGTAAGCAAAGTTATTTCAGACCAAGTAGATTCCAGTTCGCGTTTTTATGGAAAGCACCATTTTCCCACGAACCAACAACAATGCTGTCATTCGCATTTTCTACATCGCCGGTAAATAGGTATCCCTCGCCAAGACACTCATATATTCCGTCACCAAGGAATCTGAAAAGATGCGGCTTTTTCTCAAATGTGACCCCTTTGTTGACACGATTGTAGCAGTAGTCCGAAGGAATAATACTACTGCTGTTGGTTTTGAACCGAGCACTAAGCAACTCATAAAGTTCTTTCAAACTAATTTTGTAATGAGCGCCATACTCGGAAACGATCTCCGCTACAACCATTCGCATTTGCTCATCAATCGTCATTTTTTCAAAATCTCGCTTTCTTTCAAAAATGATATACTTCTCTTCAAGGTTTACCTCTACCACAGAGTAATTGACACTGAGCCAACTGAGTGCAATGGAATGGCTTGTCGTATTCGCCCAAAACGCACGATGTGTAGTGGCAGACTCGGGTAACTTGAACTTTAATATATCTTCGATTTCGGTAAAAAGGAGTTTGATTCGTGGTAAATTGCTTTGATGGAGATAGTCAGAGAGAAAGCGATATTTTTTGCTTCCAGTTGGCAACTCTGCATCATTGGCTTGTGCGTTATTGCTGAGCCATTCTACTTTTTCTTCCAATTTTACAATTCGGTTTAACATATCGAGTATGATTTTATCGTAATCCATGTTTGTTCCCTCCCTTGTTGCATATACAATACCTCATTTATCCATATATGTCAATATATTTTATGACATTTCAAAACTTTTTATGACTAATTAAAAACTCTTGTTAACTTCTTGTATTAGTAAATTGGAATTTAACTTCTCAATCAACCGGGAGAAATAGGATGATTTCCGCAATATCCAGCAACCTCTGCATCGAAAATCTATCTATCGGCTTTACTGCTTTGTGGGGTATTTTGCGCGACCACAAACATGCGCACTTCCCAGCGATTCGCTGTTTTGCAAAGAAACCACACAGAGGCGATAACTACTTCGCCCTTTTCATCATCCTTGCTTCACAGCGCAGAAAACAGGTGATTTTCAACCCTCAGATGTACAAAAACAGGAGGCACCCAGCCAACATTGAGCGCCGTTTGTCTTGCTGTCCAATCCTGCTTAGCAGATGCCGATTTTGTAGTTTTCTCAAATTACTGTCTTATCGGCACACGCATATTCCCGCGTTGAAAACCGCTTGTGAAAAGATCCTGACCCACTTTTGACCCAGAACACGAAAAATGCGGGCAGGGCTGGACGGAAGCAATGGAAAATCCGCCGAACAAACGGTGGTAAAAAGCACAAATCGGAGCCGAAACGGCTCCGATTTACCCTTGAGACAACCTGCGGACCAGAAGGCCGGGGTCAAGCAGGAGGAACAGCCACAGTCCCCAAAACGCCGAGGCCGTCCGCCCAAGGCAGACAAGGAAAAAACGGCTTCTCCCGGACAGAAAGAGGCTCCCAGCAAGAAGGGTAATGCGGCACAGAAACCAACTCCCGGTCAGAAATCGGAGAAAGCCCCCAAGGCTCCCAAGCCCGCCAAGGCTACGCCCGAGGTAAAGGCTCCCGTTCAGACTGAAACGCCTGCGGCTCCTGCCGAGGCTCCACGCCCGGGCAAGGAGGAACAGATTGTTTATATCAAGCTGTCCGAACTCCACGCCTTCAAAAATCATCCCTTCCAAGTCCGTAATGACGAGGAAATGAAGGCTATTGTTGAATGCTCGTTTCTTCATCGTGATCCCTCCATGATGAAAGCCCCTTGCCTAAATTTGTTTTTCTGTCAGGGCTTCAAAGCCCTTTTCTGCCTGCTGGACGGTCTTCTGGATGATGCTTGCTGCCATCGTGTGCAAATCCAACTGCAAAACGGCTGCTGTGACTGCCGACCGCTTCTCCTTCGGTACGTCATAGAGCTTGAGCGAGCAGTCCAGAAAGCGGGAAATCTTGGCCTCCATCGTGAAATATACGTCGCAGGGAACCGACATGAAGCCCCGCATGATACTGGCGGACGCGATCTCCATTTCATAGAAGTCCTTGGGCTGTGCCTCCGGCAGATAAGGTCCGAAAATAACTTGCAGCCGTTTCGTTGTGCTTTTGTAAAGATACGCCGCGATGGAAGGCAGGGAGTATGCCATCACATACAGCTCCCGCAGCGGCTCGGTCAGCTCGGCGATGTGGAACTGGAGGGCCGTTTCCACGGCGTACAGGAGTACCGGATCTTGTTCCCCGCTGTGCTGTCCCGCCAGAGCGAATTGCCCGCTGAACATCCGCTTTACCAGCTCCAGCAGCAGCGCCTCCTTACTGGGAAAAACATGGAAGAACGAGCTCTGTCCGATGCCTGCCGCCTTTGCGATCTCGCCGGTGGGGGTTTTTGTGTAGCCGTTTTCCAAAAACAGCGTTACCGCTCCCCGCAGGACCTTCTGCTGGATCACCAGGCCGTTTAACAGTTTTCCTCTTGGCAAAATGATCAGCTCCTAATATCGTACTTGCGATTGCACTTTTATAATAGCGTGAGCCATTCCATCACGCAAGAAAAATTTGGGGCGCCATGCCAGTAAATTTGGAGGCCCCTGTTCCATGACGAATCTAAAAAAGGGCACCGCGGTTAAGCAGGCGTTGTCTTCTGTACGGCGTTTATTGCTTTCGGATATGCCGAATTCTCCGTCTGCTGATGACCCTACACACATTTTCACGGTATTTCTAATTTTCCAACTGAGCGAGATCAATCATCATAAATCTATTCCACACCAAAGGAGGAAATGGCGTCCCGCATATGCTGCCAATCGGCCCGAAGCAGCTCCAGCCGCTCCCGACCGGCAGGAGTGAGCTTGTAATACTTCCGATCCGGTCCGCCACCCCCCGGTGCCATGTACCACTCGGTGTATTTTTCCTTGCCCAGTCCCCGGAGCAGCGCATAGATAGCGCTTTCCTGTGTGTCCGGAAAGGCGGCGCGGAGCGGTGTGAGCACCTCATAGCCGTACCGATCCCCTTGGGACAAAAGCTGGAGCAGGCATAGCTCCAGCAGCTCCTTCTTCAGCACAGGGCTCCCCCCGTTCCGATCAGTCCCACGATCCCCAATGGAAGAATTCGGGAGAAAAGATAGCTCTGCATCACCTCTGGGCCGGGGACAGAGAGGTCCATCCTCACCAGATTGAGTTCCACAAAGCCGAACATTGCCGCCAAAGTAAGGCACAAAAGGTACAGCGCCAGCCACCGACGATCGCTGCACTTGGAGAGCAGCAGTGCGACAAAGGCAATCACGGCAAAGGCCACACTGCCGTTGACCAGCAGCTCCCGCAGGAGGACGACCTGCCAGGGAATTGCGCCCGGCTGCGCTTCAGCAAAATTGCGCAGCACCTCGGGCTCCATCACATACCAGGTCCACGCCAGCGTCCCCACCCCATAGGCCAGCACCACAGCCAAGGCCGGTACCAACCATCCGGACAGGGGACCGTTTTTCTGTCCGTGCCGCCGAAACCAGTACAGCGATAAAGGCAGACTCACCGCCATTACCCACACGGGGTACCAGTAGGGTCCATAGCCCATAATGTTGAGGGGGCTGTGTGCCGTCCAGGCCCATTTTGCCAACAGGAGAAGCCCGAAGGACAACACGGCAAAAACCTTCAGCCACCGGCGATAGGCAGTCCCATCGGTGAGCAGGTTTGCCGCATGGATAGGCTCTCCCAGCTCCTCCACCAGCATTTTCTCATCCCGCTCCGGCCGGAAAATCAGCTCCCGATAGTCGGCGATCGCCTCCTCCGCTTCGGTAGGCGGCAGCCGCCAGCGCACTGCTCGGCTGAATTTTTTCAGATATTGTTCTCTGGTCAGAGGCTTTACCTTCTTTACCCGGCCCATCTCGACATCCTCCACTATGGCAAAATATTTAGTACTGTTAAAAATATATTACTATCATTGATGTGCTTTGTCAAGAGAAATCTCGGAGGACATGATCGTTGTTGGATCCGTGCGGAAAATGCAAGACGCTGAAAAAGCGCTTCCGACTGTAAAAATTTACAATTTTGTTATCGAAGTGCGCTGATCGAAATGATATGATAAGGGTACTTTTGATATAAAGGGGAATCATTATGAAACCGCAGCCTTTTCAGGTTTCGGATGGGGCCGATCAGCGGCGCTTTCGCTCGGGAGCGGACTCTCACACAACGCCTTTTGATGCAGTTGGCTGGCAGCCATGCTGCGGACGGAGCGGACAGGGGGACGGTGCAGAAGTCAGTGCCGAGGGCTCCGCTGCAGCGGAAGGAGGAAAAGTAAGCCTATGAATAAACAACTGAAACAGCAGATGCTTTTGGTCGCCTTCGGCGTGGCGCTTTTTGCCGCGCTGACGAACATCAGAGAGCTGACGGGCGTTTTCGGCGCTCTTGCGGGCATCTTGTCGCCCGTGCTATCGGGGCTTCTGCTCGCCTTTGTGCTGAGCGTGCCGATGCTTGGCATCGAGCGGCGGCTCACCGCCTTCTTCCCGAAGCTGAAGGAGCGCACAGCCGACGCGCTGAGTCTGGCGCTGACCATGCTCTGCGTCGCGGTGCTGATCTTTTTGCTGTGCGTGCTGGCGATCCCGCAGCTTACCGCGTCGGTCGGGAGCATCGCGGAGCTGGTAAAAGAGAATTGGCCCGACTGGGTAGCACGGCTCGGCAGCTACGGTGTCGACACCACGCAGCTGAGCGGGCTTGCCGCGTCGTTCGACTGGAAAACAGCGGTGGAGAAGCTCTTTACCGGCGCGGGCGCGGTGCTCGGCTCGGTCGTCGATCTCGCAAGCTCGACCGTCTCGGTCACGGTGAACGCCGTGTTTGCGCTCGTGATCATGTTTTATGTGCTGCTGGGGCGGAGGGAGCTCGGCAGGCAGAGCCGCGGCTTTCTGTATGCCTACTGCAAGGAGGCGACGGCAGCGCGCATCTGCCACGTCGCGAAGCTGACGCACGACACCTATACGAAGTTCTTTTCCGGTCAGTGCATCGAGGTGCTGATCCTCGGCACGATGATCTTCCTCGCCTTTTCCGTCTTCCGCATCCCCTATGCGGCGCTGACGGCGGCGCTGACCGCGGCATTCGCGTTCGTTCCCTATGTCGGCGCCTTTGCCTCCTGCCTGATCGGCGTGCTGCTGACGCTGCTCGCTGCGCCGGAAAAGGCGCTCTTATGCCTGCTGGTTTATCAGGCGGTGCAGTTCATCGAAAACCAGTTCATCTATCCGCATGTGGTCGGCGGCAGCGTGGGGCTGCCCCCGCTGTGGACACTGCTTGCCGCGCTGCTGGGCGGAAAGCTGTTCGGCATCATCGGCATCATCTTCTTTATCCCGCTCACCGCGGTGATCGCGCAGCTTTTGAGCGGCGACATGGAGCGGCGGCTCGCCGCGCGAGAGAAGGGAAAGCCGTCAAAGTAACGAAAAGCCGGAAACCGCCTCGGTTTCCGGCTTTCCTGCGGGCATTTGCTCTGTGTGATGAAAAATTTACAAAAAAATAACTTGCAGCCCGCTCGCCGCGTGCTATGATGAGGGCGAAAAAAGAGCGCATCGCGCAGAGGAGAAGGAAAGGGTGAGCATACCTTGTTGGAATTTTTGGAGCAGGAGCAGGTCAGCCGTGACCTGCTCGACGGCATCCGTGCCTACCGCGCGCAGTATCCTGCGGAGGCGGCACTGCAAGGCCGCGTCCCGCAGCCGCGCTATCACTATTACGGCAGGGAGGTCTGGGAGGCAGCCATCGCGGCTGTCATTTGTGGTTCACGCGCGGCGAGAGCGCGCCGGATCAGCCCATGCGTGCCGACACGCAGCGTCTTTTCGAGCAGGCCGCCGAGCAGGCAAAGCGCAACCGCGCCGCCTACGCGCGCGAGAGCGAACTGCACCAAAGCGCGCTCTCGCGCCTGACCGAGCAGATCCGCAACTGTATGCTCATTCACCAGCAACCGGAGGACATCCTTGCCCGCGCGGGGCGGCTGGACGGCACACGCGTCTGGCGTGCGCCGGTGCTGCGGGATGGCCGCGTGTTCCTCCGCAAGGACAAAGAGAGCCGCGCGCTTTTCACCGTCGATCTGATGCTCGACGCCTCAGCCTCGCGCCTGCACTGTCAGGAGAGCATCGCCATCGAGGGCTATATCCTCGCCAAAAGCCTTGCCGCCTGCGGCATCCCCGTCCGCGTGACGAGCTTTTGCAGCCTCCGCGGCGGGGCGGCTCATTCAGGACGAGATCCGCGAGCTTTCGCTTTGAAGGCAGGAAACCGAAGCGGTTTCCTGCCTTCTCAGCTATTTCTCCGCAGCTCCCGCCTCGCCCCGCGGCGCGCGTGGGATGAGGCTCGGCCCCTTGCGCGCCAGCAGCGTCATGATCCGCCGACGGTTATAGCGCTGCATCACCACAAACATCAGGTCGTATCCGGCGGCCAAAACGGAGGTCACGATAAACACCGGATACGCGCCAAACCAGACACCCTCTATGATGGGCAGAAAACTCAGGACGATGATCGTTTCGTGGATCAGCTCCGCCTGACACATGGCCTGCGCGATCTCGCCCCATGTGTGCAGGCGCGGATCGAACAGCGCGCTCTCATAGGTCGGCATCCTGCGCTTCCACTGCTTCACCCTCAACGCTTCATATAGCGCCATTTCCCGCTTGCCGACCTGATACCATCGCCTGCCGAGCTCTGCCCGATTTCGCATCCCCGCCTGAAACGCAAGCCCGACCAGCAAGCGCATGATGAGGTGGTAGGATGCCGTTCCGAATGTGATGGCGAGAGAAAGCAGCAGCCCATAAGCGGTTTTTCTGTATAAAATAGCCGAAACGACCGTCCCTGTCAGGAAGAGCACAGCGGCCAGCGTCATTTTCTTTGCCATATCCGATCACCTCGATGAGAGATCCTGCGCGGCGCCTCCGCTGCCGGCGGCGCATCTTGCGTCAGTAATAACCATTATTATCGTAGGGCGAGCGGGCTCCTTTGTCAAGAGGGAACGAGGGGTGTCCCGCGCCGCCTGCCGCATTGACTGCCGCTCCATCCACAGCAAAAGCGACCGCAGAGCACAAGGCTCTGCGGTCGCTCCTTTACGCAGCTCGTGAGGGCGGCAAAGCCAAGGGCGAGGAAGAACAGGACGCCAACCAGCCGACCCACGCCGCCCATCGCCGCAAAAACCTTCGGCAGGCTGATAAAGGTCAGGCTCGGGCCGCTGGACATGCCCTCGCGGCCGAGGAACACGTACACCGCCGTCTGCTGGGCCAAGCAAGAAAATTGTATGGGAAAATGTGATGTCCCTTGTGGTAATTATCCCGATAGCAATATTGATTTGGGGGCAATATTCTGCGCCATACAGCAATATACCCTTAGATGATTTCAATCGGCCTTATATTGAAATACAGGCAATGGAAAGTACGCCGGTGTACCAATGGAACGATTTATTTGAAGATCCCCCATTCCGTAACTCTCAGGGAACATATTACGCAGATGTGGAATATTCCCTTCTTGCACCGAGCTGGTATTCGGTCACGCAGGAAGCGTACAGCCCGCAGAATGGCACGCGGGGCAATGTATTCTCCAAAGATCCGGAAAACGGCGCAAATCGCTATTCTCCCGAGCTGGATACAACTTGCTTTCACCTGCTGATCCCCTCTATGGCGCGATCGGTTGCGAAAGCGAAGATGGAGCAATATCGGCTTGTGAACCTCCGCTGGAGTTACGAATACGTTGATTATTCAGACTTGGATTTTGTGATTATCGCGAATGAACCTAATGGAATATGGCAAATGGCAGCATTGGGCAAAGGGGGTAATGTTGCTGTATTCCGATACGGCGGGCAGGAGAAGCTGCGCGATCATATAGACCTCTTATCCGCATTGGTTCGGTAAGAAAAGTACTTTGTTTCCCCCGCAGCCAAAAGAGGACTGCGCCATCTTTGCGCAGCGGCGTTCGCATCTTATTTTCGGGGCTTGCGCCGCGCGTCGTATTCTGCTATCCTATAAGGCATGGGCGCGGAGCCGCCCGGACCTTCGGCGCGCACCGCGGCTCACATATTCGGCCGGCGGAGCGCTATGATGGGAAAGCAGCCGGAGAGGAAGCGCTCTATTTATAAAATGATATTTTTAAGGATGTGTTATTTTGCTGCTCTCGGGAAAAAGCCTGAAACATGACTTTATCCGCTTTGCCTCTGCCACAATGGCCTCACAGGTGGTGTTCTCGCTCTACTCCATGGTCGACGGGCTGATGGTCGCCATCGGCGTGAACGAATATGCCATGAGCGCCGTCAACCTCGCCCTTCCCTTTACCAACGCGCTTTTTTCCATCGCCGTGCTCTTTGCCGTCGGCTCGTCCACGCTCATTGCCATCTACCTTGCGCAGGAAAAACAGCGCGAGGCGGATACGCTCTTTTCGCAGAACTTCGTCACGTTGCTCATCATCGGCGCGATCGTCACCGCGCTGGTGCTGTTCCTTTTAGACCCCTTCGCGCGTCTGCTCGGTGCGGATGAGATCACGCTCGACTATGTCAAGCACTATATCCTCGGCATCGCGCCGTTCAGCGTGTGCTATCTCATCTCGTACAATCTTGAGGTCCTCGTCAAGACGGACGGCTATCCGCGCTATGCGCTCCTCACCGTCATCGGCGGCTGCCTCACGAACTGCGTACTCGACTATATCGCTATCTTCTGGCTCGACATGGGCGTGTTCGGCGCGGCGGTCGCCACGGGTATTTCCCAGCTCGTGACCTGCCTTTCTTACTTCGCTCATTTTTTCAGCAAGCAGTGTACCTTTCGTCTGCGCCGTTTCCGCTTCGACCCCAGCCTCTATAAGCGCATCCTCCCCATCGGCCTTGCCGACGGCGTGACGGAGCTGTGTACGGGGCTGATGATCTTCCTCTTCAACCGCACGGTGCTGCGCTGCATCGGCACGGATGGCATTGTGACCTATACGGTCATCGCCTACATCACCACCATCGTCATCATGCTCATGGTCGGCGTGTCGCAGGGTGCGCAGCCGCTTGTGAGCTATCACTATGGCAAGGGCGAGGCTGCCGCTTGCCGGACGCTGCTGCGCTATGCGCTCACCACCGTCTGCATCCTCGCCCCCGCGCTGTTTGTCGGGTTTTATGTCTTTGCGCCGCAGATCGTCCGCACCTATCTTTCCCACGCGAGCGACGCGCTCATCGCATATTCCGTCTCCGCATTCCGACATTACAGCGTATCCTACCTGCTGCTCGGCTTCAATGTGGTGATCGGCGGCTTCATGACCGCTGTGGAGCGTCCCGTGCCTGCCATCAGCATCTCCGTTGGCCGCGGGCTGGCGCTGCAAAGCGCCGTTCTGCTCACACTTGCCGCGCTCTTCGGCGGCGACGCGCTGTGGTACACGCCCATCTTCTCCGAGGCGCTGTGCCTCTGCCTCTCCGTATACAGCCTGCGCCGCTATCGGCGCGCGAGCGGTCTTCAAGGCTCCGTCTGAGCGCTGAAAACATAATAAACAGCTCCCGAGGCCCTTCGGCCTCGGGAGCTGTTTTTCTGCTTTGAGCTGAGCACGGCATCGCGCCGCTGCGCTCAGAACGGACGGCGGGCGACCTCGACGATGGTGTCGAGCATTCCCTGGATCTGCGGCGTGAGCACCTTGTTCTTATGGTAGATGACCTGCCGGAACTGCGACATCTTGCAGTCCTCCACGCGTACGGCGGCAAGACTCTTTTCATGGATGCTCTTCTTCACGGTGTAGAGCGGCAGAACGGTCATGTAGGAGGGGTTCTCGTACAGCAGCCGCAGGGCGAGCACATCGTCCTCCAGCTCCAGAAAGGGCTTGATCTCCAGTCCCTTGCGGGCCAGCTCCGTGTCGAACAGGTCGCGGTAGGCGTTCGTGCGGTTCATCAGAACAAAGGGATGGTTGATCAGCTCGGCCAACCGGACGCTCTCACGCGCGGCAAGGGGATTTTCGCGGTTTGTGACGACCACGATCTCCTCCTCGGCCTCGAACACCTTGACGAACTGTGGGTCGAGCACCTGCGTATCGAGGGTATAGATCAGATCCAGCTCATTTTTGAGCAGCTTGTCCTTGAGCGAGGCGACCATGTCGGCGTGGAGCCGCATCATCACATGGGGGAAGCGCCGGCGGAAGGTCGGAACGATGTCGGAGAATGACGCGGTCAGGAGCGAGTTGAGCGTGCCGACCTGCACGGTGCCGGTCAGCTCGGTGTCCTCGGAGGCAAAGACCTGCGCGCGGGCGACAGCGCTGACGATGTCGCGGGCGTAGGAGATAAAATTCTTGCCATACTGCGTGATCGCAACATTCTTCCCGATGCGGTCGAACAGCCGCACACCCAGCTCGCGCTCGAGCTGCTGGATCTGCACGGTGACGGCAGATTGCGAGTAGTCCAGCGCCTCGGCAGCCTTGGAGAAGCTGTTGAGCTCGGTGACCTTCAGAAATGTGACAAGATTGCGGATCTCCATTTGTATGTATCTCCAATTTCAAAAAAATTGAACAATTCTTCAAATATTTTAATGAAAAGAAGGGGGCTTGTCAAGAACTTTACGAAAAGAAATAAGGGCAAAAGCCCTTATTTCTTACTGTTTGGCGGACAGGCGGCCGATGCGCCCCTCAGTCCTTGTATTCAACATGCAGCAGCTCATGTGCGCGCTCGGCAAGGCCGCGGTCATACATCGCGTCGATGACGGGGTTTCGCTCGCTGCGCTTGAACATGGCGCTGCGGTCGATCTCGTAAAGCCCCTGGGCGCGCTGGAGCTTCTTCGCCATCAGCGCGTAGGGTTGGCCTGCGCCGCCGACGCAGCCGGTGCGGCAGGACATGACCTCCACGAGGTCGACCTGCACCTCGCCGCTGCTGATCTGATCGAGCAGCTTCGCCGCGCTGCCGAGTCCGTGGACGATGGCGGCGCGCACGACGCGTCCGTTGACCGTGGCCTCGGCAAAGCGGATGGGATCGGTGCCGCGGATGCCGCTGTGCTCGATGCTGCGCAGGGCATTCTTGCTCTTGTCGGCCGTGCAGCAGCGGATGACCGCCTCGGTCACGCCGCCGGTGGTGCCGAAGATCTCCGCCGCGCCGCTGCCCATGCCGTAGGGCAGGTCGGGAGACTCCTTCTCCAGCATCTGGAAGCGGATGCCGGACTCTTTCATCATCTGCACGACCTCCTGCGTGGTGAGCACAAGGTCGACACAGGGCACGCCGTTCGCGTCGCGAAATTCCTCGCGGCGCGCCTCTACCTTCTTGGCGGTGCAGGGCATGATGGCGATGTGGAAGGTCGTGCGGCCGTCCGCCGCATCCTTCTTGCGGTAATTCTCCTTGAGTACGGAGGCGAACATCTGCATGGGAGAGCGCGCGGTGGAGAGGTTTTTGAGAAACTCCGGCCGCTCGTTTTCCACATACTTCACCCACGCCGGGCAGCAGGAGGTCATTAGCGGCAGGTTTTCGCCGGTCTCGAGCCGACGCAGGAACTCGGCGGATTCCTCGCGCACGGTGAGGTCCGCGCCGAAGATGGTGTCGTACACCTCGTCCGCGCCCATGATCTTGAGCGCGGTGACGAGCTTGTCGAGCACATTCTCGCCCGCGGGAAGCCCGTAGGCCTCGCCGATGGCGACGCGCACGGCAGGCGCGATCTGGATAACGACGCGCTTTTGCGGGTCCTGCAAGGCCCGCCACGCGGGGCCAATGTCGTTTTTGATGGTGATGGCACCTGTGGTGCACACGGCGGCGCACTGACCGCAGCTGACGCAGTGCGTTTCGCTCAGGGGCTTGTTGCCCGTGGTGGCGATGTGCAGCTCGGGACCGCGGCCGGCGAAGTGCAGGTTGCTCACGCCCTGTACCTCATGGCACACACGCACACAGTCGCCGCAGAGGATGCACTTATTGAGGTCCACCGTGATAGCAGGGCTGGAAAAGTCTGTGCTGATGTGCTCGCGCGTGTCGTCGAAGCGGACGCGGTGGATGCCGAAGCGGATCGCCATCTCCTGCAGGCGGCAGGAGCGGTTCTTTTCGCAGGTGGTGCAGTCGCGGCAGTGCGCGGCGAGCAGCAGCTCGATGATCATGCGGCGGTATTTGAGCAGCCGCGCTGTGTTGGTGCGGATGCGCAGACCGTTTTTCGGCTGCATGGTGCAGGCGGCGTCGATCTTGCCCGTGTCCTCCTCCTCGACCATGCACATACGGCACGCGCCGTAGACGGATAGGTCGGAGTGGAAGCAGAAGTTGGGGATCTCCACGCCGGCTTTGCGGCAAACCTCCAGCACATTCGGCTCGCCGTCGAACTCCACGCGGATATTGTCCACATACATAATGCCCTTAGCCATCGATCTCCACCTCCCTGATCGCGTCGAAGGGGCAGGCCTCGATGCAGGTATAGCATTTCACGCACTTCTCCGGGTCGATGGAGAAGGGCGACTTGATGACACCGGTGATGGCGTCGGCATGGCAGTTGCGCGCACACTTGCTGCACCCGCGGCAGACCTCGGGGTCGACGATCAGACGGATGCGGTTGTAGGGCAGGTCGCCCGGCTGGATGGGGTAGCGGGTATCCCGCTCGCACAGCGGGCAGTGGCCTGCAAGATGGTCGCGGAATTCCCCGGGGAAATACTTCACCGCGCTTTGCAGCGTGGAGAACGAGCCCTTGCCGAGGTTGCAGAAGGCAGTGACGGAGATCATTTCGCCGAGGTCGAGCAGCAGAGAGAAGTCCTCCTCGCTCAGATGATAGTTGCGCAGCGCCCACAGCAGCTCGTTCATGCGCTTGGTGCCCTCGCGGCAGGAAACGCACTTGCCGCAGAACTCGGTCTGCGTGTACTGCATGAAGCGGCAGGCGACATCGACCATGCAGCGATCCTCGTCAAGCATGGTGATCACGCTGTCGCCGCGGCGCACACCGTAGGGCTTGAGCTGCTGGAAGTGCAGCGGGAGGTCGAGCTGCTCCGCGGTCAGAAGACCGCCGCTCGGCCCGCCGATCTGCACGGCTTTGCACTTTTTTCCGTTCGCCATGCCGCCGCCGAGCTTTTCCACGACATCACGCAGGGTGGTCGCTTCCTCGGGGATATCCACATGGCCGGGGCGTTCGATGTCGCCCTTGAGCATGAAAATTCTTGCCATTTTCCTTATCCTTTTTCTGTATTGAGATCGTACAACATCATAATTTTACACTCTAACATGACAAATGCGGCTTGTAAACCCTTTGGTTGATAAATTTTATAAATAAGTGAGGGGAGGTTTGTGGGAAAGGCACAAAAAAAGATGGGCCGCCGCTTCAGGGCGTCCCGTCTTCTTCCTCTTCCAGCAGCTGCATCACCGAGACCTCATAGGCGGTGCGCTCCTCGCTGCCCTCATCCGTCTGCTTGAGGTAAGTGCGGCTCTGCACGCGCCCCTCGAGCGTCAGGCGGTCGCCGACCTGCATCTGCGCGACCTGCGCGGCCACCTGCCCCCACGCGATACAGGGCAGATAATCCGCGCGCCCATAGCGTCGGTTGACCGCTAAGATCATATCGCAGATGCTGCGTCCGAGCGGCGTGCGCCGCAGCGTCGGCGGCTTACAGAGTACGCCCGTGAGCAAAATGCGGTTGAAGTGCCCGCCGTCGCCCGACTCGATGGACTGGGCGAAGGTGGAGATAACAAGGCGGCTGCCGTGTCCGCTGCGGTTGTTGAACGAGCGGAGCTGTCCGATCACGCGCAGCGGCGTGTCCTCCGCGATCTCGACGCGCCCGAGCAGGGCGGAGGGCGCAAGGATGAGCGGCAGGTCGCTCTGGCCGGACAGACGCTCCACGCGCAGCGGAAAGCGGTAGAAGCGCTCACCGTGGTTTTCGTGCGAAAAGACGGGTGCGGCGTCGGCGACGCCCCAAAGCTCCACATAGTTCTGACTTTTTTCCATAGCGTACACCTCAAAGTATGTTGTTGGTGCAGTCTATGAATAAGGCAGGGGGAGTATGACAAAAGGGAAGCCCGAAAGGGCTTCCCTTTGCTGCTCGTTTGGAGCGAAAATTACATCTTGGAGATGATGTCCACGATCTCCATGCCGATGCGCTTTTGCGCCTCGACGGTGGCGGCGCCGATGTGCGGCGTGCAGGAGACCATCGGGTGAGAGTAGAGCGCCTTGTTGCTGGCGGGCTCGTCGGCGTACACGTCGAGACCGGCGGCGCGGACCTTGCCGCTCTCCAGACCGGCAAGCAGAGCGGCCTCGTCGACATTGGTGCCGCGGGAGGTGTTGATGATGACAACGCCGTCCTTCATCTTGGCGATGCGCTCGGCATTGATCAGGGCGCCGCCGTCAACGGCAGGTGCGTGGACGGAGATGAAGTCGGACTTCGCCAGCAGCTCGTCCATCTCGACATAGGGGATGCCCAGCTGCTCCTCAATGCCGGGGATGTGGAAAATATCGAAGGCGATGACGTTCATGCCGATGGCCTTGGCCATCACGCCGAGCTTCTGGCCGATGCGGCCGAAGCCGACCACGCCGAGGGTCTTGCCGCAAAGCTCGATGCCCTTGCCATAGGCCTTCTTTTCCCACTGGCCGTTGCGCATGGTGTAGCCGGCGTGGGAAATGTAGCGGGCGCAGGAGAACATATGGCCCATGGCCAGCTCGGCGACGGACTCGGAAGAGGCGCGCGGGGTGTTCTTCACATCGATGCCGGCGGCCTTGGCGTAGTCGACATCAATGTTGTCAACGCCCACGCCGCCGCGGATGATGAGCTTGAGCTGGCTGCCCTTGGCCTCGTCGATCTGCGCCGCGCGGACCTTGGTCTTGGAGCGGACGACGACGACATCGAAGTCACGCAGAGCCTTGCCGAGCTCGGCGGGCTCATAGAACTGCTCAACGACCTCATGGCCCTGCGCCTTCAGCTCGGCCATCGCGGTCTTATCCATACCGTCAGTAACAAGAATACGCATAACGAAATTCTCCTTAAATATTTTATTCAATGAGCTTACTTGTGCTCAGCCTCGAACTTCTTGAGGAACTCGACCAGCGCCTCGGCGCCCTCGATGGGCATGGCGTTGTAAACGCTCGCGCGCAGACCGCCGACGCTCTTGTGGCCCTTGAGGTTGTCGTAGCCCGCAGCCTTGGTGGCGGCGACGACTTCGGCGTCCAGCTCGGCGGACTCGGTGACGAAGGGAATGTTCATCAGGGAGCGGAACTCCGGCTCAACGGTGCCCTTGAACATCTTCGAGGAATCAAGGAAGTCATAGATGACCTTGGCCTTGGCGACGTTGCGCTTGTGCATCTCCTCGAGGCCGCCGATGCTCTTGAGGTACTTGAACACCTTGCCGCAGCAGTAGATGGCCCAGCAGTTGGGGGTGTTGTACATGGAGCCATTCTTGGCGTGGGTGTCATAGCGCATATAAATGGGCATCTTGGGATCGAGATCCTCGCGGATCAGATCCTCGCGGATGATGACGACGACCATACCGGCAGGGCCGACATTCTTCTGCACGCCCGCGTAGATCATACCGTAGTCGCTCACATTGCAGGGCTGAGAGAGGAACATGGAGCTCTGGTCGGAGACGAGGATGTGGCCCTTGGTGTTGGGCAGCTTCTGCCAGGTCACACCGTGGATGGTCTCGTTCTCGCAGATGTAGACATAGTCGGCATCGTCGGGAATGTCGAGATCGGAGCAATCAGGAATATAGGTGTAGTTCTTATCCTTGGAGGAGGCGGCCACGATGACCTCGCCGTACTTCTTGGCCTCCTTGATGGCCTTGTTGGACCACGCGCCGGTGTCGATGTAGACAGCCTTGCCGTTCTTCATCAGGTTCCAGGGAACAGCCGCGAACTGGAGGGTAGCGCCGCCCTGGATGAAGAGGACCTTGTAGTTGTCGGGAATGCCCATCAGCTCGCGCAGGTCGGCATCGGCCTCGTCAATGATCTGCTGGAAGACCTTGGAGCGGTGGCTCATCTCCATGACGCACATACCGCTGCCGCGGTAGTTCATCATCTCGTCACGGATCTCCTCCAGCACGGGCTCGGGCATCATGGCGGGGCCGGCGGAGAAGTTATAGGTGCGATTGTACTTCATAGTTGTTTCCTCCTGATCGTTGTTCTTTTTGGATAAAATGACAGCTTTTGCCTGATTTAACAAATACAGTATAGTACAGCTTATTTGGATAATCAATAGAAAAAAAGAAATGACCTGAATGATTTTTTGTCAACGAAACAAAAAGTGAGCGTTTTCCCGTTCGGCTTGAAAAAAACAAAGCGGCAGCCTTAAGGAAAACGAAAGAATTCAGAAAAATAGAGGTTGCGTGATCTGCTAAGAACGTGTAAAATATTTGCGAAGAAAGAAGAAAGAGGGTGACGGAAATGCGCCCCGACGGGACAAGAGTGAGAAACACCAGCGCCATTGTTTCAGCGATCCCCTATATCATGCCGCGCCGCTACGACGCGCAGAACTACATCACCGAGTACGCCGAGATGGAGCCGCTGCGCCGTTTCATCCATGATAAGCGCAGAGAGGGCGTGCGCATCTCCTACATGGCGCTGATCCTTGCGGCCTACTTCAAGGCATATCAGGAAAACCCGAAGATCAACCGCTTCATCATGAACTCGAAGATCTATCAGCGCAACCACTTCTGCGTCAGCTTTGTCATCCTCAAAACACGCGCGGACGGCACGCCGGACGAGACGAGCGTGAAGGTCTTTTTCGAGGACGGTGACGATGTCATCTCCATTAACCGCAAGATCGAGGACGCGGTGGCGCTCAACCAGCGGCGCGAGCACAACAACAATACCGACCGCTTTGCGAACTTCATGTTCTCGCTGCCTGTGCTGCCGAAGCTCGTGGTCGGCTTTGTCAGATTTCTCGACCATTTTGGGCTGCTGCCGCGCGCCGTCATCGACCTCAGCCCCTTCCACACAAGCCTTTTCATCACCAACCTCGCCAGCATCAACACCAACGCCATCTATCACCACTGCTATGAGTTCGGCACGACGGGCGTGTTCGTGTGCATGGGCAAGCCTGTGGCGAACTACCTCAACGGCGAATACCGCAAGCGGCTGCTGCCGCTCTCGGTCGTGATGGACGAGCGCATCTGTACCGGGCATGAGTACGCGCTCTTCTGCCAGAGCCTGCGCCGCTACCTCAAGCACCCCGAGCTGACCGAAAACGGCGCGGCGGAGGATGAGGAGCTGCCCAAGGCGGTCGAGGCGTAACGGCAGCGCCGCGCATTTCCGTTAAAACCGAAAATTTCCGAGCAAAAAGCGAGCCGCCCGGCTCGCTTTTTTTCACACCTCCTGCGGGAAGTCCGTGCAGGGACGGAGCGCGGCCTTCGACGGCTCAGCGAGCCGACGGCCCGTGTAGTCGAAGCGTGAGCCGTGACAGGGACAGTCCCACGATTTCTCGTCGTCATTCCATGTGAGCTCGCAGCCATGGTGCGGGCAGGTGATGTCCACCGCGTAGAGCGTGCCGTCCGTGTGGCGGTAGACGCCGTACTTTTTGCCCTGCCACGCCGCGATGCCCGCGTGGCCGCGTGCGATGTCCCGCGCGGCGGCCTGCGCCGGGACGAACAGCCGCCGTCCGATGCCGCGCACGGCGTAGCCCGCGCCCTCCAAAAAGGCGGAGATGGACGCGGATGGAAAAAAGCGCTGGGGCGAGAAGATGTCGGCGTAGGGGTATCGACCACCGGTGAGCTGTGCCGTGAGCAGATTGGCGGCGGCCATGCTGCCGCTCATGCCCCACCTGCCGAAGCCTGTGGCAACATGGAGAAAAGGTACGGAGGAAGCATAAGGACCGATGTAGGGCACGCCGTCGAGTGTCATGCAGTCCTGTGACGACCACGCAAGGGCCTCCCGCGCAGCGGGGAAGAGCCGCCGCGCCTGCGCGCGCAGCGCGTCGTAGCTCTCGCCGCGGTTTTCCCCGCAGCGGTGGGCGCTCCCGCCGAGGAGCAGATAGCGCCCGCTGCGCTGCAGGCTCCAGCCCGCCGCGCCCGCGTCGAGCCACATACCGGAAAGCGGCGGCGCGCCGGTCAGCGCAAGAAGATACGAGCGCTCCTGCCGCAGCCGCAGACCGTAAAGCCCGCAGCGCTCTAACATGGGGAAGTGCGTGGCGACGATGATCTGCTCCGCCGTGACCGTGCCGCCGTCGCAGCGGACAGCGTGGCCGCGGATGTCGCGCACGGGGGAGCGTTCATAGATCGTCAGTCCCGGCAGCAGCGCGGCAAGAAAGCGCAGCGGCGAAAAGCGCGCCTGCCGCTCGAAGCAGACCGCTTCGCGCACGGGAAAGGGCAGTCCCTCGGGCCTTGTGAGCCGTGCAGGAGCGCCGAGCAGCAGTGCGCACTCATACTCCCGCGCGAGGTTCGGTCCGTTCGGTGCGGCGTAGAGATAGGCGTCCTCGTCGCAAAGATCGCAGTTGATATTCTTCTCCCGCACCAGCGCGCGGAATTGCTCCACCGCGTCGAGATTTGCACGCACATACTGACGCGCGAGGTGCAGCCCGAAGTCCCGCAGCAGCCGCTCGCAGAACCTCCCGTGCTGCGCACTGAGCTTCGCGGTCGTGTGCGCCGTTACGCCAGAGGCAAGGCGGTCACCCTCGAGCAGTACGACGCGCAAGCCGCGCGCGTGCAGGGCGTAGGCGGTCAGGATGCCGGCCATGCCGCCGCCGACCACGGCGACATCGCTGTGCAGGTTTTCCTCCAGCCGCGGATAGGCAGGGAGCGGGGAAGTGCGGTTCCAAAGCGTTTGCATAAGCGTGCCTCCGATGCTTTTTTGCTATTGTCTGCCGCTGCACGCCTTCCTATTCCCGCCGAAGCACTTTCCCGCGGCAGCGATTTTCGCCGCCGCCCCTTGACTTTTCCGCCTACTTGTGTAAAATCTCCTTGTTTGGACGGAAAGACCGCCGTTAAGAGAGAAAAGGGGGAAATGCGCCGTGGAACAGCTGAGAACCTTTGCCGACCATGTGATGGTCTATGTGAAAACGCTGGTCAAATGGCTGCTGAGCGCCGCGCTCATCGGCCTGGTCGGCGGCGCGGTCGGCTCGCTCTTTCACATCGGCGTGGACTACGCGACCGCGCTGCGCGGAGAGGTGCCGGCGCTGCTTTACGCGCTGCCCCTTGCAGGTGTGCTGATCGTTGCGCTCTACCGCTTTCTGCGCACACAGGGCGTCGGTACCAATGCCGTGATCGACGCGGTGCATCAGGGACGCGAGCTTCCCATCCTGCTCATACCCGCCATCTTTTTAGCAACGATCCTCACGCATCTGACCGGCGGCAGCGCGGGCCGTGAGGGCGCGGCGCTGCAGATCGGCGGCGACCTCGGCGAACATTTCGGCAAGATGCTGCGCATGGACGATAAGGACTGCCGTCTTGCGACGCTGTGCGGCATGAGCGCGCTCTTTTCCGCGCTGTTCGGCACGCCGCTTGCAGCGGTGTTCTTCGCGCTTGAGGTCGTGAGCATCGGTGTGCTGTACTACTCCGGGCTGATCCCCTGCATCACCTCATCGCTGGTGGCCTACGCCGTGTCTTTGCGCTTCGGTATCGCGCCGATGCGCTTTGCCCCTGCTGTGCCGGACATTGACGCCCGCGTGCTCGTGCGGACGGCGGCGCTGGCGCTCGGCTGCGCGATGGTGAGCATCCTTTTCTGTGAGGCGCTCCACCGCGCGGACAGGCTCGGCGAGCGGCTGGTCAAAAACGAGTACCTGCGCATCCTGCTCGGCGGCTGCCTTGTCATCGCCATGACGCTGCTCGTCGGCTGCCGGGACTACAACGGCGCGGGCGGGGACATCATCACCGCCGCCCTCGGCGGCACGGCGAAGCCGGAGGCGTTTTTACTCAAGATCGTCTTTACCGCCGTTACGCTCGGCTGCGGCTTCAAGGGCGGTGAGATCGTGCCGACGCTCTTCGTCGGCTCGACCTTCGGCTGCGCGGCGGGCGCGCTGCTGGGGCTCCCTGCGCCCTTTGCCGCGGCGCTCGGTGTCACCGGTCTCTTCTGCGGCATGACCAACTGCCCCATCACCTCGCTCCTCATCAGCATCGAACTGTTCGGCGCGGACGGGCTGCTGTGCTACGCGGTCGTGTGCGCGGTGAGTTATGTTTGCTCGGGCTATCGGGGGCTGTATTCCAGCCAAACCATTCTCTACTCCAAGCTGCGCGCGGAATTCATCAACGTCCGCACCAAATGAAAAAAGAGCGGCGCTCCGTTTTGGGGCGCCGCTTGACATTTTTCAGTGCTGGTATTCAAATTCAAGGTTATAGAGGCTCACGATGTCGCCGTCCTGAATGCCCATCTCCTCCAGCCGTGCAAACAAACCGCTCTCGCGCAGCATCCGGTCAAAGTACATCCGGCTCTCATAGTCGGAGAAGTTGACATTCGCCATCAGCCGCTCGAGCCACGGACCCTCGACGATGTAGGTGTTGTCCTCCACCGTGATGTTCAGCGGCGCGGAGGTGTCGAGCTTCGGCGGACGCGGGACATACTCCGGCTCGTAGACCGTGACGGGCGGGAGCGCGGAGAGCATCTCGGCGATCTTCAGCACCAGCTCACGCGTGCCGCTGTGCGCGGCGGCGGAGAGGGCAAAGATGGGATAGCCGAATTTTTCGACATGCGCGCGCAGCTTTTCGAGCAGCGTTTCGTCCTCCATGATGTCCGTCTTGTTCGCCACCACGATCTGCGGGCGCGTCGCCAACTCGGGGGAATACTGCGCGAGCTCTGCGTTGATGGCGTCGAAGTCCGCAACGGGGTCGCGCCCCTCACTGCCCGAGACATCGACCACATGAACGAGCAGGCGGCAGCGGTCGATGTGGCGCAGAAAGTCGTGGCCGAGGCCCGCACCGTCCGCCGCGCCCTCGATGATGCCGGGAATGTCCGCCATGACAAAGCTCACGCCCTCGTCGACATACACGACGCCGAGATTGGGGTAGAGCGTGGTGAAGTGATAGTTGGCGATCTTCGGCCGCGCCTTGGAAACGACCGAGAGCAGCGTCGATTTGCCGACATTCGGAAAGCCGATCAGCCCCACATCCGCGAGCAGCTTCAGCTCTAAGATGATGTCGTGGCTCTCACCGGGAAGGCCGGCCTTTGCAAAGCGCGGCACCTGACGGGTGGGCGTGGCGAAGTGGCAGTTGCCCCAGCCGCCCTTGCCGCCGCGGCAGAGGACATAAGGCTCGGACGAGGACATATCCTTGATGATCTCGTTCGTCTCCGCGTCGCGCACGAGCGTGCCGCGCGGCACGCGGATGGTCAGCGGCTTGCCGCTTTTGCCGAACTTGCGGCTGCCCTGACCGTCCATGCCGTTCTCGGCGCTGTACTTGCGCTTGTAGCGAAAGTCCATCAGCGTGGACATATTGTCGTCCACCTGCAAGATGATGTCGCCGCCGCTGCCGCCGTCGCCGCCGTCCGGCCCGCCCGCGGCGATGTATTTCTCGCGGTGGAAGGCGACCGCGCCGTTGCCGCCCTTGCCGGCGGAAACGGAGATTCGTGCCTTATCGATAAATTCCGTTGCCATATCGTAAAACCTCCTTCGGGGGTATTGTTCTCTGACTTCATTATTCTACCCGCTTTTCCGCGCCTCGTCAAGAAAAAGGAAGCCCGGGCCATCGGCCTGAGCTTCCTTTTCAAACCTCGCAATTACTCAGCGGGATACACGCAAGCCTGCTTGCGATCCTTGCCGAGCTTCTCGAAGCGGAGCACGCCGTCCGCCTTGGCGAACAGGGTGTCATCGCTGCCGATACCGACATTGACGCCGGGATGGATGTGGGTGCCGCGCTGGCGAACGAGAATGTTGCCGGCGAGAACGAACTGACCGTCGGCGCGCTTGGGACCAAGGCGCTTGGACTTGGAGTCACGGCCGTTCTTGGTCGAGCCCATACCTTTTTTATGAGCGAAGAACTGAAGACCAATATTCATCATAATTCATAGTCCGTCCTTTCTGTAAGAATGATGCGTGGGGAGAGGAGGCTCACGCCTCCATTACTTCGATGTTTTCGGGATACTCGTCGTGCAGCTCTGTGAAGTAGAGCATCAGCCCCGCCAGAAGCGACTGACAGGTGCTCTCCTGTGCGGCGCTCAGGCCGCCGGGAAGCCGCAGCTCGATGGAGCCCGATTTCTCATGGACCTTGACGGAAGCCGCAAGCCCCAGCACATCGTTCACGGTCGCGTCCACGAGGCGCACGGCGCTCGTGATGGCGGCGCAGACGATGTCGGAGCCCTGCTCGGCATAGCCGCTGTGGCCCTTCGCGTCGAAGCCGATGATACGCTTTCCCTCGGTGAGGAAGGTAACGGTCGTCATGGCTTAGAAGCTGATCTTGCCGATCTCAACCTTGGTATAAGGCTGACGATGACCCTGACGCTTGCGGTAGCCCTTCTTGGGCGTGTACTTGAAGATACGGATCTTCTTGCCCTTGCCGTTCTTGACGACCTTGGCGTCCACCTTCGCGCCCTCCACCACGGGAGTGCCGAACTTGGTGTTCTCGCCGTCCACGATGGCCAGAACGGTGTCGAAGGTAACGGCCTCGCCGGCCTCGACATCCAGCTTCTCGATGAACAGGGTGTCGCCCTCGCTGACATTGTACTGCTTACCGCCGGTAACGATGATCGCTTGCATGTGTGCACCTCACTTTCCTTTATTACGGACTCGCTGTCGGGGGTGACCGGACAGGCCGGTGCTTTGTACCCATTCAAAGCGGCTCACCGATTATAACAGGGAAAATCGGGGAAGTCAAGCATTTTTTGCTTGCCTTCCCACGCTTTTTTGCTTTGTCTTATAGAATTTTGAAAAGAATAAAGCCAACCGTGTTGATGGCAAGGTTTGCGAAGATGTGAACTGCCCAGGAGGGGAAGATCGTCCCTGCTCTCGCGTCGAGAAGATTAAAGAGCACGCCGCCCGCAGTAAGTCCCGCGAGCGCGAGAAGGAAGAGAAGCGGAGGGAACCACCCGAGCATCATCGCCGTGTGGTAGAGCGCAAAGCTCAGCGCACTGAAAACACAGGCGAAGCGCTCGCCCGCATACCTGCGCAGAACAAGAAAGGCAAAGCCGCGGAAGAAGAACTCCTCCAGAAGCGAATTGACGAAGGAGATGTAGAGTGATACCCACAGGAAATTCTCCGCCGTAACGCCTGCATTCTTGCCGAGAAGCGCGGTGACAGCAGAAAAATCAAAGACGCTGCGCAGCGCAAAATAAGCGCCGAGAATGAGCGCGAATACGCCAAACCCAAGAGCGAGCACACGCGGCAGCGCGCGCCGCTGTATACGGAAAAGAGCGCGGTAACCGTCCTTGCCCGCAGCATACCCATAGAGCAGGGGAGCAAGCAGAAAGAGTGCGAGCTTAACGGCGGATTTGACTGCATAGGGAGGGCGGAGTACGCCGTCAACAAGCGTCATTGCCGCGCAGCCGAGCAGTACGAGCGCGCAGACAGCAAGCACATTCTTTTTGATAGAAGTCATTGGCTCCCCTCAGCCGTCCTCTCTCATGCTGTAAAGTGCCGCGCCGATGGCAGTGGCAAAGGTGGCGTTTTCGGGAATGATGTACTCCACGCCGTAGAGGCGTGTGAAGAGGTCGAAGGTCTCGCGTGCGGGCGGGAGCATCGTGAGCGCGCCGGTGAGCACGACGGTATTCGTGCAGCAGGTGCGGCAGGCGAGCACGGACATTGTGCCGATGGCCTGCAAAACGAGGTTCACAAGGCCGAGCATCTTGTCGGCGCTCGTCGCGTCCTCGGCGAGCTTGGCAAAGTTGGCCGCTGTGGCCTCGGGCGGCAGCGTCCCAACCTTGTCTTTAGACATATCGCCGATGGTGAGGTCGATGTTGCCGAGGTCGCCGCTCTGGCAGAGCTTGCGGATGAGCGCATACTGATGCACACCCGTGATGAGCTCGCTGAGCCCCGAGAGTGTGCCGCCGCCGATGCCGCTGCCGATGATGTGACGGACCTCGCTGCCCTTTTCCGCCCAGAGGAATGAGGTGCCGGTGCCCATGCTGACCACGACGGCGTGCTCCTTCCCGCTCAGCGCCAAACCGCCCGTGCCGACAGAGGGGAACTCCTCGACCTTGACCGTGCGCACACCATAGATGGTGTCGTCCACATAGGAGGCGCCCACGCCGGTGAGCGCGATATGGCCGATGTCGGTGAGGGCGAGCGCGTGCGTGGCAAGAAAGTTGCCGAGCGCGCCGTAGAGCGAGGTAAGCGGGTCCTCCGCCTTCACGCGCAGCATATCGAGGACCGTGCCGTCCTCATGCAGCCCCACGATCTTCGTGCTGCTGCCGCCGATGTCGATGCCGAGAATCACGCTCATGCTGTGTCCCTCCGATGCGATGAACTTATTTCACGCTTATCATAGGAGACTTGTGCGCCAAAGTCAAGCAAAAGCCTTGCTTTATGCCGAAAAACAGGCTATAATGAAAGCATCATAAGGCCGTGGCTTTGTTTGCTGCGGCCAAAACTATATGAGGTGTTCCATGAAAACGGAAGAAAAACTGAACCTGACCATGCTCTGTGATTTCTATGAGCTGACCATGGGCAACGGCTATTTCCAAACCGACTTCAAAGACCGCATCACCTATTTTGACGTCTATTTCCGCTCGGTGCCGGACGGTGGCGGCTTTGCCATCGCGGCGGGGCTTGAGCAGCTGATCGAATACATCGAAAACCTCCACTTCGACGAGCAGGACATCGCCTATCTGCGCGGCAAGGGCATCTTCTGCGAGGAATTTTTAGAGTATCTGCGCACCTTCCGCTTCACCGGCGACATTTACGCCGTGCCGGAGGGTACGCCCGTGTTCCCAAAGGAGCCGATGGTCATCGTGCGCGCCCCCGCGATCGAGGCGCAGATGGTGGAGACCTTCGCACTGCTGACCGTCAACCACCAGAGCCTCATCGCCACCAAGGCCAACCGCATCGTCCGCGCGGCCAAGGGCCGCGGCGTGATGGAGTTCGGCTCCCGCCGCGCGCAGGGCACAGCCGCCGCCATCGTCGGCGCCCGCGCCGCCTACATCGGCGGCTGCATGGGCACTGCCTGTACCGTCACAGACGAGCTTTACGGCGTGCCCGCGCTCGGCACGATGGCCCATGCGTGGGTGCAGATGTTCGACACCGAGTACGACGCCTTCAAGACCTACTGCGAGCTGTATCCGGGCAACGCCATCATGCTGGTGGACACCTACGATACGCTTCGCTCCGGCATCCCCAACGCGATCCGCGCCTTTAACGAGGTGCTGCGCCCGAAGGGCATCACCAAGTGCGGCATCCGCCTCGACAGCGGCGACATCGCTTACCTCTCCCGCAAGGCGCGCGAGATGCTTGACGCGGCGGGCTGGGAGAGCGCGACCATCACCGTCTCCAACGCTCTCGACGAATACCTGATCCGCGATATGTGGATGCAGGACGCGAAGATCGACGCCTTCGGCGTCGGCGAGCGGCTCATCACCGCGCGCAGCGAGCCGGTGTTCGGCGGCGTCTACAAGCTCGTCGCCGTGGAGGACAAGGACGGTAATGTGATCCCAAAGATCAAGATCAGCGAGAATATCGGCAAGATCACCACGCCTCACTTCAAAAAGCTCTACCGCTTCTACGGCCGCGATACCGGCAAGGCCATCGCAGACTACATCTGCGTCTACGACGAAACGGTGGACGACAGCGACAAAATGATGATCTTCGACCCCGAGGCGACATGGAAGCGCAAGGAGGTCTACCACTTCGAGGCGCGCGAGCTGCTCGTGCCGATCTTCAAAAACGGCAAGCTCGTCTACAACAGGCCCTCGCTCGAGGAGATCCGTGCCTACTGCGCCGCGCAGGTCGATACGCTCTGGGACGAGGTCAAGCGTTTTGACAATCCCCACCGCTACTATGTGGACCTGAGCCAAAAGCTCTACGACATCAAGCAGGACCTGCTGAACAAGAACAGCAGCCATTGAGAGACCCAAGAGGAAGGAAAGGGAGGAGTGCATGAGAAAGCCCCGCGGTTTTCAGCAAAAGGGAGAGCGGCGAATCGCCGCGGCGCTGCGCATCGCGCTGGCGGCGGTGCTGCTGGTGCTGCAAATTTTATTTGTTCTGCTCACGACGCACTATCTCAAAGACCACTTTGCGCTCATCTACGGCGCACTGGAGATCGTCGCCCTCATCACCACCCTGCACATCTACAATAAGCCGGGCGACCTTTCCTACCGCGCGGTGTGGATCATTCTGATCCTCTTTGTCCCCGTGGTGGGCCTGATCCTCTATCTGCTCTGGAGCGGCGACTCGCAGCGCAAGCGCCTGCAGCGTCAGGTGACGCGGGCGCTGCCGGAAGAGCCGGAGAGCGTGTGCGCGCGCAGTGCACTCAATGCCGAGCGCCTGCAGCGCACGCTGCCCGACTGGTCGCGCACGGCGCAGTACCTCCAAAGCCGCGGCTTCTACCTCTATCAGAACACCAAGGCAACTTATTTTCCCGAAGGGCAGCTGCTGCTCGAGGACATCATCGCTCACATCGCTGCGGCGGAGCGCTTTATTTTCATGGAGTACTTCATCCTCGCCGAGGGGCAGCTTTGGGATCGCATGAGTGCGGCGCTGTGCGAGCGCGCCCGCAGCGGGGTGGAGGTCAAGATCATCTTCGATGACTTCGGCAACATCAAGCGCTTCGGCGCGGAAAGCCTGCAAGTGCTGCGCGACGCGGGCGTGGAGGTCATCGTCTTCAACCCCGTGCACGAGTATGTCAACCGCCTCTACTTCAACTACCGCGACCACCGCAAGATCACCGTGGTCGACGGCGACCTTGCCTACACCGGCGGCGTGAACATCGCCGACGAGTACGCCAACCTCATCGAGCGCTTCGGCTACTGGAAGGACAGCGGCCTCCGCCTCGAGGGCGAGGGCGCATGGGGCCTGACCTCGGCATTTCTCAATATGTGGAGCTTCCTCGGCGGCACGCTGCATGAGGAGCGCGACTACTACCGCCCCCACGCCGCTCCAGTGTCGGACGGCTTCTGCCAGCCCTTCCTTGACGGGCCGCAGAATAACCCCGACAATCCCGCCGAGGACACTTTCTTGCAGCTTATCAGCAATGCGCGCCGTTTTCTCTACATCACCACGCCCTATTTCATCCCCGATGAGAACATCATGCGTGCGCTGTGCATCGCAGGCGACGGCGGGGTGGATGTCCGATTGATGCTGCCCGGCACGCCCGACCACTGGTACGCCGACGCGCTGGCGGACTCCTACATCGGCGAGCTGCTCGCGCACCGCGTGAAGGTGTATCGCTACACACCGGGCTTTCTCCACGCCAAGAGCATCATGGTCGACCGCGAGGCGGCCTTTGTCGGCTCTGTTAACTTTGACTACCGCAGCTTTGAGCTGCACTATGAGTGCGGCGTGATGCTCTACGGGATGCCCGCCATCGAAAGCCTGCTGGAGGATATGGATGCGATCCTCACCCAAAGCCATGCTGTCACGCCCGACGAGTGGGCGCACCGCGGCATTCTGCGCCGCCTTTTCGAACCGTTTCTGCGCCTCTTCTCCATCTGGATGTGACGCCGCCCTTTTCCGCGCCGCACCTTTGAGAAAAAATTTCGGAAATCGCCGAAATCTACTTGACAAATGGAAATCCGCTGGTATAATTACAAATGTTCGTCAAACGAACATAGCGGGTTTGTGTAATGGTAGCACACCGGACTCTGACTCCGTTTGTGAGGGTTCGAATCCTTCACCCGCTGCCAAAGGACCGCAGCCGAAAGGCTGCGGTCCTTTCTTTTCATTTGCCCCGTTAACGCGCCACACCGCCTGCGGTCTCCGCGGGAGGCAATGGCTGCTGCACAGATGCTGTCCCTACGGGATGGACGACCTTTTCCCGGAGCTCTTGGAAGAGCTGGCGCGGGATGAAAGGCTGGTGCGCTGCGGTTTCCAAAGCGCTTATGTGTGCGAGGAGCAGTACCATCTGATCGACATGGCCTCGGAGCTTGGACGACCGGCCTTGGCGTCGCAGCTCTTGGCGCTGCTGGGCGGGAACCCCTTTCCGCGGAAAAAGTGGGAGGTCCCGTATCAGGAGTTTGAGGCGCTGTGCACGCGCAGTCGGGAGGCGGCGGAACAGGAGCCTGCGACGCAGCGGCCCGCAGTCACAAGATAGGAAAAGAGCACTCATACGAGTGCTCTTTTGCTTTCGGCTTGCCTTTTCCAGTATGCTGACGCGGTCTGCCATTTGGCGCACCATGAGCTTGAGGAACTCTACCTCGTCCCCCAAAATCGTCCACGCGGGAGCGCGGGTGCTTTTTTACGGGCGGATGGGGGAATTCTGGAGGAAAATATCCTCCTGCGTGCGCATTGGATAGCGGACGAGCACATCGGCGTCGAGATTTTCCCGATGCATATCCACCGCGCTGATGCGGCGGTTGGAGTAGGTGGTGTAGTAATAGATGCCGCGGCTGGCATTCCAGCAGGAGGTGTAGATGGTGCGCTCATACTCGCCGGGGCGCACCTCGCAGCAGCCGTTTTGCTGCTCGACCGAGCTGAGGATGTGGAAGAACTGTCCGACACTGTCGGCCTCGCTCTCACCGGAGACGGAGTGAAGCCGCGTGAACGCCACGCGCGCGAAGCGCGAGGCGGAGGAGAGGTCGCCGGGAAGCCCCAGCGCGCCCATGCCGCGGCTGTAAAGCGTGAGCGGCAGCGCGTCGGAGAACAGGTTTTCGGGCTGCTTGGGGGAGAGGTGCATGAGGTTATTGAGCGCGAACATCTGCTGGGGGAAAGGCGGGTTGTTCGTCAGCACGCCCGCGGGATCGTCGTAGACCTTCAGCCCGTCCGCGACGGACTCTACGACGATCACGCCGCTTTGGTCGGCGATGAGCCAGTGGAGCTGCGCGGCAGGAAGCTGTGGGCTGAACGGCGTGCCGACGAGGTTCATCGTGCGCAGGGCTTCACGCGCCTCCGCGAGCGTCGCGCAGCGGCCGAGCAGCCACGGAATGAACTCGAACTGCGCGATGTTCTCGCGCCCCGAAGCGACCTCGGCATAGTGCGCGTTGCCGACGAAGTTCAGTCCCGCCATGCCGAGGCCCTTTTCGTTCACCGCATCATAGTAGAGCGGGAAGCCGTCGGCGATGTGCGCCGTGCCGATGACGGCGTAGTGCGTGTCCATCGTGCCGCCATGGCGCAGGGCGATGGGAAAGCGGCGCGGCAGGATGACGACCTCCTCGCCGTAGGAGAACTCATAGTCGAGCGTGCGCCCCATATAGAAGTCTTTGGTCTGATAGGTTGCTGCGGTGCACATAAGCCCCTCCGAAAAAAGAATTTTGTTTTATATGCGCAAAGCTGCGGGACGTGGGGATACGGTCCGCGGCCGGTGATTTGACGCTTTGCTCAATAGTTTTCCGCGTGAATTTCAAAGTAGCTCTGCGGATGGCTGCAGGCGGGGCAGACCTCCGGGGCCTTCTCGCCAACGACGATGTGGCCGCAGTTGCGGCACTCCCACACCTTGACACTGCTCTTGGCAAAGACCTCGGCGGTTTCCACATTGTGCAGCAGGGCGCGGTAGCGCTCCTCGTGGTGCTTTTCGATGGCGGCGACCAAACGGAACCGCTCGGCCAAGTCGTGGAAGCCCTCCGCGTCGGCGGTCTTGGCAAAGCCATCGTACATATCGGTCCACTCGTAGTTTTCGCCCTCAGCGGCGGAGAGAAGATTTTCAGCGGTGTCGCCAATGCCGTTCAGCTCCTTGAACCACAGCTTTGCATGCTCCTTTTCGTTCTCGGCTGTCTTGAGGAACAGCGCCGCGATCTGCTCGTAGCCCTCCTTTTTCGCCTTGGAGGCGAAGTAGGTGTACTTGCTGCGCGCCTCGGACTCGCCGGAAAAGGCCGCCATCAGGTTCTTTTCGGTTTGGGTGCCTGCATACTTGGTGTTCTTCATGGGGGGAACCTCCTTTATAAGTCATAGATCGAGATGGGATAATTATACCCTTTTTGCCGAGATTTACTATGGCATAAGCCACAGCGCGAAAAAACGGACGGCGCTCTCAGTCCGACCTGCGGCCGGCGTGCCAGCCGCAGGTCGTGAGATGGTCGTCCACCAGCCCTGCCGACTGGAGCAGGGAGTAGACGATGGTCGAGCCGACGAAGGTGAAGCCGCGCCGCCTAAGGTCGCGGCTGATGCGGTCGGAGAGCGGCGTGGAGGCGGGAACCTCGGCGGGCGTTTTGGGGCTGTTGACGATGGGGCGGCCGTCCACATAGGCCCAGAGGAAGCGGTCGAAGCTGCCGAATTCGCGCTGAATTTCCAAAAAGTGCTTCGCGTTTTCGATCACGGAGACGATCTTGCGGCGGTTGCGGACGATGCCCGCGTTGCCCATCAGCTCCTCGACCTTTGCCTCGTCGAAGCGGGCGACGGCGGCGGGGTCGAAGCTTGCGAAGGCCGCGCGGAAAGCCTCCCGCTTTTTCAAAATGGTGATCCACGAAAGCCCCGCCTGCATCCCCTCGAGCGAGAGCAGCTCGAAGAGCGCGCGGTCGTCGTGCGTGGGACGACCCCACTCGTTGTCGTGGTAGTCGAGGTAAATTTGCTCCGGCCCTGCCCAATCGCAGCGTGAGGGCTGCGCCATGTTACTTCTTAGCGGCGATGGCCTCAATTTCGACCAGCGCACCCTTGGGCAGCGCGCCGACCTGCACCGCGCTGCGCGCGGGGCATTCGGTTGTGAAATACTTCGCGTACACGGCGTTTACCGCGGCGAACGCGCCCATGTCGGTGAGAAAAACGGTGGTCTTGACCACATCCTCCATCGCGCAGCCCGCGCCGGCGAGGATGGCCTTGAGGTTTTTGAGGGATTGCTCGGCCTGCTCCTCCACACCGCCGGGGACGAACGCGCCGGTGGCGGGGTCGAGCGGGAGCTGGCCGGAGACAAATACGAAGCCGCCTGCTTCGATGGCCTGCGAATAGGGACCGATGGCGCCGGGCGCCGCGGTGGTGGCAATGACAGTTTTCATTGGAAACAGCCTCCTGTAATATAAGATGCTTCCATGATAGCACCCGCGCGGCGTCCGCGTCAAGGCGTGACTTGCTTTTTGCGGCGGGGGCTTGCGTCCCACTGCGCTTTGTGGTATGCTGTGCGCAGTACAAGGCTGCACAGCAAAGGAGAGATGACAATGATCATTCGTGCAGAGGATAGAAAGCAGATTTTGACACCCAACGCCCGCGGCGGCGACGGCACGCTCGATAAGCGCGACTATGTGCTGGAGAATATGCCGGAGAACGCGAAAATGTTTGCTGAGATCAGGCTCGAGCCGGGCTGCTCGCTGGGGACGCACACCCACACGGGCGAATATGAGGTGTTCTTCTTCCATGAGGGGGAGATCACGCTCAACGACAACGGCACCGAGCGCAAGATGCACCCGGGTGACTTCGCCATCTGCTACGACGGCGAGAGCCACGGCATCGCCAACCGCACGGACGCGCCTGCGTCGCTGTATGCGGCCATCATCAAGACGAAATAAGGAGACAGCATGACCACCTATACCTATTATCCCAAGGGCACCTGCTCGAAGCAGATGGAGGTCGAGCTGGAGGACGGCGTGATCAAGGATGTGCGCGTGCTCGGCGGCTGCAACGGCAACTTGCAGGGCATTTCAAGCCTGGTGCGCGGCATGAAGGCGGCGGACGCCATCGAGAGGATGCGCGGCATCCGCTGCGGCTTCAAGCCGACCTCCTGCCCAGACCAGCTCTCCATCGCGCTGGAAAAGGCACTGGAGAAGGAGAAAAATGGATAAAAGGAACGGCTTCGCATAGCGAAGCCGTTCCTTTTATCCTCTTACGAACCGAGCAGCGCTCAGTCTGCCTCAGGCGTGATCCCCAGCAGGTCGTAGCAGGAAAAGTCGTACACTGTGCCGTCATCCGGCACGGCGAGCGTGCCGTCCCGCCCACTGAGGGAGGGTTGATAGATAACGCTCGCGCCGTCCGAGGTGGTCACGGTGATCTGCGTGTCGGGCATGATGTCGCTCACATTGGCGGCGATGCACAGCGGCATACCGGAGCCGCTCTCCCAAAGGATCTCGCCGACCACAGGGCCCTCCGCGTCCCAGCTGGGCCAGCCGAACTCGTTCACGGTGACGCGCGCGTCCTCGTCGGCGGGGACGATGCAGTAGATCTCCCAGCCGCCAGTGCAGACGGTCAGCTCGGCGGGCAGATCAAGCAGGAAGGGATAGCGCGCAGCATAGCCGTTGTCCTCCAGCAGCGCGTGGAGGTCAATCGTGTCGCTGCCGTAGGTCGAGCCGAGAAGAGCGCAGCCGAGCGCCGCACCCTCGCTTTTGACGGTGCTTCTCAGGTCGGCAAGGGACTGCTCCGCCTCGCTCAGCACGGGCGTATCGGGGATGTCGGGACCATCAGGCTGCTCGATGGGCGGCTGCACGGACGGGTCTCCAGTTGGCTGCTTTTTGCCGCAGGCGGCAAGGGAGAGCGCCAGCGCGAGTACCAGGAGCAGCGCACAAATAATTCGTTTCATGAGAGGGGCCTCCTTTCGGGGAGCATCAGAATTTTCCGCTCGAGTGTGAGGAGCCGCCGGAGTTGACGGTCGTGCCGCCGGAGAAGCTGGACCCGCTGTCAGACTCCGTCTTGATGGGTGTGCGGACCTCGGTGGTGTGCGTGAAACGGTCCTCACGCAGAGTGATCTCCGCACCGCCAGAGGCGGTGTAGTGCGCCGCGCCGGACGCCTTGCGCACGCTCTTGAGCTTGCCCTTCTGAATGCCGCAGGCGATGAACGCGAGGATCGCGCCGGCGGGCAGGCCGACCATCAGGCCAAAGCTGAGCTTTTCGCCGAGCGTCAGCGGGACCTCGGGCTCTACATCAATGGGCGTGCCGTTGGCGTTAGCCTCAAGATAGCGGTCGCAGGCGGCGATAAAGTCCGCAAAGCCGCCGTACCAGTCATCCTCGCGGAAGTTGTCCAAAAACTCGTCCTGCATGATGTGCTTGCCGTAGTCGGTGAAGGCGGCGTTGCCGGTGTCGCCGTGCGCCATGAGATCAAAGTCGCGCTCGGCCATGCTCAGCGCGAGGATCACGCCGTTGCCGTCGTAGCTGTCGCCAAGCGACAGCGCGTCCCATGCGTACTCGCTAAAGGCGGCGATGCCGGTCTCGCCGTTTTCATTGACCGCGTCGGGGTCGATGTAGTCCGTCATATCGTCGACGACCACGACATACACGCCGCAGCTGTACTTTTCACTGACAGCCGCAGCCAACTCATCCAGCGCGTCGCACTCATCCGCGGAGAGGAGCGACGCCTCGTCATAGATGTGGCTGACATTGTCCGCCGCGGCGGACACGCCGAGCGACAGGGCGAGGAGCAGGGCAAAGAGCACAGAAACATATTTTTTCATTGTTCCACCCTCCCTTACAGCAGGACCGCGCAGGCCGCGACCACGATCGCCGCGGTGATGCCTGCGACACGCGCGAAATACTTCCAGTAAAGCCCCTTGTCAAGCGGCAGGTCGCCGACGAGCTTGCCGGTCTGGCCGTTCATGGCGAAGAGAAAATTCTTGCCGTTCCAATTTGTGCTCAGCAGCCACACGGGCATGAGCGCATAGCGGACCTCGCCGCGGTGGAGCGCGACGCTGCGCTGCTCGACCGTGCAGGTGGCGTAGCCTGCGCGGGCGTCGTCCTTTACAAGCTCCACAGCGCTGGCCTCGCAGCGCTCGTCCGCTCGCGCGGCGCAGTCCTGCACGGAGACGTCGTACTTATCCGCGAGGAAGCCGGGCAGATAGGCGGTGGAAAAGGGCTTGAGATCCTGATAATCGAAGGGCTCGATGGCATCCATGTGGTCGTCCGGCATCTTGCTTGAGGCGTCCACCGGCACACGCTCAAAGCGCACGGTGCCTGCGCGGCGCACATCGAAGTGGTTTGTGACGGTCACATTTTCGTCCGAGGTGGAGTAGCTGTTCACCTGGGTGCCGTGGCAGAGGATGTCGACCTCGGCGCTGCCGTCGTAGAGCCAGAAGGGGACATAGACGCCCTTGACCTCTTCAATGTGATTTTCATTGGAAAATGCCTTCGGCAGCAGCTTTTTGCCGCCATAATGCTTTCGGAGCGCCGCGACCGCAGCCTTCTTATCCAGCTTGAAGGGCAGCACATAATCGGGCTTGAGCGAGCCGCTGAACTGGCCGGGCACAATGGTGTTGTTGCCGCAATAGGGGCAGGAGGTCGCGCTGGTCGTCTCGTCGCAGATGAGCTCCGCACCGCAGCTCGGGCAGGAGTAAGACTTCAGCTTTGCAGCGTCCTCGCCCCAATCGCTGCCGGAGACAGAGGCCCATTCGCCGTCCGCCGCGGCCTTTTCCTCCGCCTGCCGGAAGGCGGAGGCAGCCTTTTCATCTTTTTCGGTATAGCGCTGTTCGATTTCCGCCACCTCATAGCTCGAGCCGCAGAAATCGCATTTGAGCTTGCCCGTTTCGCCGTCAAAGCGCAGCGGACCGGTGCAGGCGGGGCATTTGTAGTTGGTCACTTGATTAGCCATGCTTTTCTCTCCTTTTTCAAGAGTTGTCATAAGGTCGGCAGGAGCCTGCCGCATTTCGCGGCAGGCCCGTTGACCGCTTTTTTTCGATTAGGCGCGGGGCTTGCCGCAGTTGGAGCAGAATTTGCCGCTGTTCTTCGTGCCGCACTCGCAG
>OIXG01000761.1_pt1 | contig 36550 bp, 41 predicted proteins | sample 1587731 | NCBI WGS metagenome assembly OIXG01 (sample SAMEA3888908, study PRJEB22519) | human gut metagenome | biome: human gut; feature: human-associated habitat; material: faeces | place: Denmark | collected 2010 | reverse complement strand
CCAATTATATAATTGGGCTGAGATAAATACATATCCTCAATTTTTTAATGCGGTAAATATCATATTTGCTTACGTTCAGGGGGAATGGAAGATTGATGTAGGAAAAGAGTTTGATAATAGCTATGCCTTCTATGTTTCGGGGATGAGTATTAGAGAAACGTTCCCAGGCTTGAATAAAGGTGTATCCATTGCTAATGTATCGAACGCTTCCCAACCAGCTAAGAGGCGAGTTACTATTACAGGAAGCGCCCCGCATGGATATTTTCTTGGATTCGCTTTTACAAATTCAGCTACAAATGGCATTCATACGGATGAAGCTATTAGAAATCTTCCCGTTGAGCTGACATGTGCCGATACGGTTTCGATTAATTCCTATCCATTTGCTACTTACATTAACCAGAAAAATTATAATGGCAGTGCAAATAATGGGACAGTGTTAAGGAATATTAACATTTTGCCAATGGCATTTTGTCCTGATCGTACTAATTTTTTTAATGATATTGCCACTAATTATTTTAGACTGAACTATTTTGTCGAAAGAAAACTTGTCGGCGTAAATAAATATAAAATTATTTACTATTTCAACACTCTAGTAAAAAGCGCCTTTAATGTTCAGAAGGGATATCCTTCTGCCGTTACTATCAGGCGAGGCCGTCTTGTTTTTGCTGGGACCAAGGCCCAGCCACAGACGATTTGGGCGTCTCGTGTGGACAGATACGAAGATTTCACAGTTGATGACCAAGCTGATTCAGGATGGAATCTTACCATTGGAGCGAATCAGGCACAGATCATCCAATGGCTTTCTTCTTCCAAGGATTTAATTGTTGGCACGGACATTGGGGAATGGGTGATTAATGATGATGATATTAACAGTCCAATCCCTACGATTAAAGAACAGAGCCGATGGGGGTCATCTGCTTTTCAGGGGGAATTGATGACCGAGAGCCTATTCTTTGTCCCCAAGGATAAGAGAGGCCTTATTCATTCCCTTTATTCTTTTCAAATTGATGGGTACCAATCCGAAGATGTTTCCATCGCAGCGACAGACCTTCTGGAATCCGGCATCACATCACAGAGCATCATGAAAGACCCTGACCCTATTTGGTGGGGGACTACTGGTGATGGCAAAATGATCGGCTTTCTATTCAACCGCACGCAGGAGATTCAAGGTTGGCATTGGCATGATATCCAAGGCGGCCAGTTCAAGCAGGTGGTTTGCTATTACAACCCTGTGAAGAGTCAGGAAGGCATATTCGCCTGCATCAGGTCTGTTCCCCCTGTTGCGTCCAGTTTAGATAATGCGGAGTATTATCTGGCCTACATGGACTTTGACCATCCCTGCATTGACTTTCCTCAATACGGGAAAACTACCTATAATCCAACTGTCTCCGATGCAGGATTCGGTGGTAGCTGGGAAGTCTTCCAAACAAGGTCGGTTGCCGGATTCAATGGAGAACCATTTGATTATTATTTGGCTAACTCCTTTTGTTGGGAGGGAAACATGGCAGGCGAACTAAGCCCTTATCCAAAATACTCTCCCAAGATTGATATCATAACTACGGCACCTCCGACATCCAGCAAATATGGCATTCCTACAGGCTTTTGCTGGACCACGGCATATGCTCTTGAAGGACCGTATTATTACCAAGTTAGCGATCGCATGATCGGCGGGGGCCGCTTAGGGTTTTATCCTGTCTTTGAGATGGGCAACGATGCGCTGATTAACTATTCAACTACTCCTACTAGCACATTTTCAAACGTCATATGGGGGTTGCACATAGAGTCCGAGTTCATCTCCTTGCCGATGGGCAACACGTCGAACTATATCATCCCTGCGATGACCACCAAGATATCGCAATTGAGATATCAAGTCTCGCGTGATGCGTCTGATGATGTTGCTCCTAACATACCAATGACAGGTGACGCAGGGAAAGCATATGGCTATCCTCGAATTCAAGCCGTGATTGAAGCTCTAGATTATTCTGCTCCCTTGGGGGCGAATAAGAATGACACACAGGAGTTGAGCGTGTATCTTAATAACGGTAGAGGGCATGAGGTTCTAAGCGGGCCTTCTTCCACGGATACGAGGTTGCGTTTCGCATTGACGGACGCAAAGAAGACAGACATTCTATCAGCGTATATCATCTATGACTCCGACCTTGTATAACGACATGGCGTGGGCCGAAGCCACGTTGTATAATTGGCCCAGTTGGATTGAGAACCAAGTTGTTCCCAACCTGCCCGGAGCTTACGGTCGGGGTCTTCTCCCACAATATTATGATGATAGCGGGCTAGGGACTTTCTCTTCTTACCCTGTCACTGAAAGCGGCTTTCCTGAAATGCCGCAACCAGCTACCTATTCTAATTCATATGGAGTTGAGGCTCAACCTAATGTCTATTCCATAAATCCTTCTTATGGGCAGACCCAGCAGACCAATGAGAAGCTTGGCTGGAATGATGTCCATGAAGGGTTCGGTGTCAATTCAACTACTTTTAGTTCTGTCGGAAACGTAATCTCCGATATTTCAGGGGCCTTCAACAAGGAGCGTCAGCTTCGGCAGGCAGAGCAAGGCTATCAATACCAAGCACAAGCTTTAGCTAATCAGGCAGAGTCTTCTTATAAAATCGCGGGCGTGAACATGATGCGCCTTCGTGGGAATCAGGAGAACTATTTGACACAGCAGAGGGTGTCTGCTGTGAGGACTGGATTCGCCCCTACTTCTGGTTCTATTGAAGCGGTTCAGCTTGGCACAATGAACAAGTTTGAACAGCAGATTTTGGATGCGGAAAGAGAAGCAGAACAGTCTAGGCAAAACACCATGTACCGTTCTCAAGTTGCTTCATGGCGTGCTGGACAGGCAAGGGCCAGCGCTAAGAAAGCTAGGACTTCTGCGTTCGGTTCTATCATTGGGGCTACAATAGGAGCTGTAGTAGGTGGCCCTGCTGGAATGGCTATAGGTTCAAAGCTTGGCTCATCATTAGGAGGGTTCTAAAACATGGCACAAGATACACGTGACATCCGACTTGGGGTTTCTTCCCAAAGCAGAAGGTCTGCTATGCTTGGGACTCCCGAAAACAGATATGCTAGAGACGTTACAACTAATGTAGCGGGCTATGTTCCTCTTGGGGATGAATTTGATGCGGCGTCTAGGCAACAGGCTTTGCAAGGGCTTAGTCAAGGGCTTCAAATGTGGAGCAAGGCACAGGCAGAAGTTGAGACCGTAAATGACAGCATCATGTCTCGGCGCATGCAAGCTGAACTGATGAATGAATCGGCGACTATCATTTCTCGTCTTTCCAATGATCCTAGCACGATGAACAAGCCGGGGACGTGGGCCGAGACGTATCAGCAGGAAATGGCCCTTGCCCAGCAAAATATCAATCTTCAATTTGATGGCTCATTCTATCTCGGCAAGAATAGGATGCTTACGGAGGAAGCCATGAAACAGATACGCGCACAGGAGGCAAACAAGGTAGCTCGGTCAGCGGCTTTGCGTGTGAGTCAAATGGCTACGGAAGAGACCAACGCCGCAATTGACATCGCTATCAAAAGCGGACAGTTCGATGAAGCTTCCCGGATCACGGAGGAAACACCGTACCTTTCGGATGCCCAGAAGATGAAAGCCAACTTCGCTATTGACCAAGCAAAGACCACTAGCATGGTTCAGCAGAAGGCATTGGCGAATCCTTATGGCTTGCTAGAGGAGATTCAGACCAAGGGTTCTGTGGATTCTAGAGAGCTTTCCTATGAGCAACAACAGTATGGCATCAACCAAGCCAGAGCATTTATCAATGAAGACCAGAAGAAGAATTATGATTTCTTTGTTGAGAAGTTCATGCTTGATCCTCAAGGCTTTTCTATAGACCAAGCTAGAGAATCCTTGAATGCGAATGCCATTAACACTCAACAATTTGCTACGCTGTGGAGGATGCATAACCAGAAGATTGCAAATGTTCCTCCTACTTCTGCCCAGTTCTCACAGGCGAGTAAATATGCGGCGAGCATGATTCCTCAATACCAATCTTCTACCCCAGAAGAGCGGGCGAACATGGTGAATACGTTTAGAACCTATCTAAGCAATTCAAACTTTTCTGCTCAAGACCAATCATCATTGATCAAATTGATGCAGACTCAAACCCCGCCGTCATATTTAAGTGATGCGAAAACATGGGTAGAGCGTATTTGGGATAGCGGTAAATATCCTTTGTACACCGGGAGGGATGTTCTGGATAGCAATGGGTCGCCTATCTCCATGACAGAAGCTGAATTCCAAAATAGCTTCATGTCTAAGGACAAACAATATTATTTGGATAAGACGGAATCTCGGATGTATGAAGACCCGGAAACCTTAGCCAAGAGATATATCGTCCGGGAAAAGATTCCGAACCAAGCCAATGATTCCAATTTCAAGAACTTCCTTAGCCAAGTGAGGTATGAGGCTACGCAGGAAATTTATAACTACATGGGGAGTCATGGCGGCAAAACTCCCACAGAATCAGAACGTTATCAGATTCTAAGCAATGCTATTACTTCCGTCTCCGAAAGTTCTGGGATAAAAGTGAGGGGCTTCTTCTCATACAAAGATGTCTTCCAGACGGACGATAGCATCATCAACGAGCAGGCGAATGCATCTCGCCTTTACGTGCTTGGCAATTCGTTTGAATTGGGAGATAAGACAGAACTTCCTTCAATGCCCAACGGTGGGTTTGTGGTCACGCTTGGCACTCCCAACAGTTCTATTTTTGAAGTTTCGCCTATATCGAGTTCAAACGTTGTGACACAAGGGGCCTATAAGAAGACTCCTGTTCTCTCTAAGCAACTCTATACTTCTTCTGGTGGTTCTAGAAGGCTACTTCAAATTGATCCTTTCTATTTACAGAAGCCTTCTGATGAAGCCATAGAAGATGTGGCAGAGAGAAGAGCAAGGATTCTACGGGTTAATAACGGCTTGAATGACGAGGATGAACAAGGTATATATTCGGCTTTAATCTCATACTGGAATAGATAGTATGGCACAGAGACTACAATTTACCTCACCTGATGATGAGCTGGATGCCACGCAACCTTTAGGTGAAGAAGAGCTTCGTCCTTTAGACCTAACCCCAGAATCTATTCCAGTAGAGCAAAGACGTGCCGCAAATGTTGGCTTTGCTGAACTTTCAGAACAACAGCAAGCAGACTATATTGGACTACGAGCTAACGCATTAAGGCGTCAGACTCTTGCGGAACTTGATTCTTATAAAAAGCTTCAAAGAGATATAGAATCATCCGATGTGCTTGATGATTCGATGATTTCAGAGGCACTCAAACTTCATGACTCTCTTGTAAAGCGTGGGATCGATCCTGCCTTTGAAGTTCGGCGAGATAAGATTGAACGTCAGAATGCTATCATAGGTGCCCTTACCCAAAACATCCAGCCGGAGAAGGGGCTTTACGGGAACATTGATGCTCAAGAGGTTAGTGATAATGAGCTAGGAGGAATCCTCAATGGCGATCAGATTTTTGCTTGGAACAACTCCGACAATGCACAGAAGGAAAGAATCCTAATTCAAGCGATCAAGGATGTAAAGTTCCCCAATGTAGAGATTAGCGATGAGATGGCGTCGTCGCTTCTCATGCAAGAATATGGTGTTGATAGCATCAATGGTGTTATCAATAAATACTCTCAAGACCTCAAGCGTTCGCGGCAAGTAAAGGAAAGCTATTACAGGGCGGAGGGCAACTTCCTTCCTTCCTTCTTAGAGAATGGTGGAGACATTGAAAAAGCTATTGACGCTTTAGGGGAAGACTCTATCTATGCTAGGTCCATCTTTAATAATGCTCCTTATCTAAGGGCGCAATACAAAGCGGCGTATGAAGCTACGTCGTGGATTAAGGATGAGTATATCAAGGAAGGTTCTTTGGACTGGGACAAGATGGCAGACAAGCTTCTTGCCCTTGGTGAAAACGGAGGGTCCTTTAAGCTTGCTATTGATATGCTCCCGAATTTCATCCCTGATGATAAGCGCACGTGGATCATACAAGCTATTGATGACACCTATGAAGACATTGGGAACTTCGTCAAATTGTCCACTTCGGAAGGCTTAGAAGAAGAAAAAGCTTTAAGACTTGCTCTTGCAATCCAGAATGAATATCGGGCGACTCGCGACATGCCGGAGAACCGCTGGGGATTGGGCCTAAGAAACTTGGTTGATAATGTTCCCAAGGTCGCGGCGGTTAGCTTAAGTTCATTTATTGCTGGGGCGGTTACCAGAAATCCAGTGGCGGTATATTCTACAGCTACCACTGTAGGCTCTATGGTGTATGGGTCTAGTGCTGGGCTTGAGGCGTTTAGCAACAATTCCAGCAAAAATGGGTCTGTCGCGTATGGATTGACTGTCGGTTCTCTTGAAGGTGCGTTGGACGCCCTTACGATGGCGGCTGGTGGAGTGGCCCTTAAAGGCGTCAGGGCTATAAGGGGCGGTGAAGAGGCCGTGCGTGGGATTCAAGCGGCGGCTGGGCGCTCTCTAGGCGGCAGAATCGCCATGTCTGGAGCGGCAGGTGCGGCTACTGAAACGGTTCAAGAAAGCATTTCTGATCCTGTTTACATTGGTGTTGAGAATCTATACAGAAGTCTAGGTGTTGACCTAACAGAGCAGAACACTTTTAAAAACTGGTGGGAAAACTACAACCCGTTGGACCCTGCGTTCTTCATACCGACAGTTGTATTGGGGGGGTCAATGGGCGCGTTAGGTGGCTTTCAGGCGAATCACCTTATCAACAAGGTAGGCCGTAGTCCGCAAGCTCTTATTGGCTTAGGGATTGAAAGCGACATAGCGCATCAGATAGCTACGATGCCGGATGGGAAGGAGCGTTCGAATCTGATTCAGCAAGCGCTCTTCAACACTCAACAACTGAATGGGTCACCGGAGAATGCGGCGAGTAGTTCGGCGGCTATGCTCAACTTTGTAGCCAAGAATGCCGAGATGTTCAAGAACGTGGAGTTGATGCCTACCTTTAAAGATAATGGGGATGGCACCTTCGACATCATCACTACTGATCCGGGTTCAGGCAATCAGTCCACAATGACGTTGACTGATGAAATGGCAGGGACTTACCTTTCCGAGACCCTCGCCTCTAATCCTTCTTTCGTCCAAGCCTTGAACCTGTTTGCTCAAAGACAGCTTGAACCAGCAATCGAGAGCCAAGGCATCCAGTTGAACCCTGATGAGCTGTTGACTTCCATTCAGAATTCAGAAGGCATCAACCAATCCACAGCGAGAGCTAGGGCTTTAGCTTATATACAATCTAATCCTGAATTAAGAGAACAATATAATGCAGGTGAAATTACCGTTGAGGACGTTGCTAATAATCTGGAGGTTGTTTCGGCGTATCGTGCTGGGCAAATAGCCGTTATCGAAGGCAGGGCAAATCCGCTAGACATTCTGGAAGAAATCATTCACGCTAATGCTACTTATGATTTAGAGACAGGCGCCGTCACTAGAGAGTTCATTGAAGATTCCGTCCGCAAGTATGGGGAACATACGGGAAGAGACTTTGGCGATTTGTCTAATGATGTCGCTCTTCAAGAAGCTCTAGCGACGATGGGGAAGGCGCTGGCGACCAATCCTGAACTTCTCGGAAGCCTTCCGGGAGACGTCCAAAGCATCCTTGAATGGCAAAAGGACAACATAGCGGAAGTTGGGAACATCTTCAAAGAAGGGGAACGCATCAAGCAAGCCATTGAAGACGGGGTTCTGGATGCTGATTTTGTTAAATGGTCACAGTCTTTGGCGAACATAGCTGACCAGACGAATGCTAGAGACATAGCTTCTTTGGTAAACAGCGCGGCCGAAACGGCGATTCTTCCCTCCGTCCAAGAAAGGACTAGCGCTCTTCGGGTAGGGCCGGGGATTCGGACCATTGAAAAAGCCATGTCCGATATCGTCGGTAGCACGTCTGAACAAGCCATTGCCAAGCTCAAGGCCATTCGGAAGTCTTTTATGAGCCTTGCCGAGCAAGCCGTTGAAGGGAAGTTCTCCGACAAGAGGCAACAGAACGCATTGCTTAATAGCGTTCTTACCCTGCAAAACGCCTTTGGCCAATACGGGAAGACCTTTATTCCTACGTCGTTAGCTCAAAAGCTTATCAATCCTACAAGCCAATTGCAGTTTGAGGCGTCGCTTCAAACTGCTTTGGACCGTGGAGTGAAGGCTATAAACTATCAAATTCAGGAAGCTGAATTCGCTAAGATAGAGAGAGAGGTCAGAAAGCTTGTTGATAAATCTCTTCGCCAGTCAACCCGTGAGGAAGAGGCGTCGCTTAGGAAAGAGGCTAAGAAGCAAATTAATAATGTTCGCGGTCTGGAACGTCTAGCTAAGCGGGCCTATAGAGACACGAAGGGAGTCTCTTCTACTCTAGATGCGGCAGGGAGGTACCAGACTTTAGCTATAGAAGAGATCATGAGGATGCCTCTTGCCGAGGTAGAAGCTCAACAGGACCTTCTACAGAATATGCTGGAACGCATTATTGAAAGTTCACAAGACCCTTCCAGCGCACAGGTAAGAAACATCCAGCAGGCGCAATCACTTTTAGAAACATTCGGTTCTGCCTTGTACCGGGAAAAGATGGACAACGGCAGATATCAGTATGTGCGCAATGCGGCCGATCAGGAAAAAGCTTTTGAAGCCTTAAAGCGTTTACAGGATGAGGGGAGACTTAGATGGAGGGAAGAGCTTGAACGCCGCGAGAAGAAGTTGAATGTCTTCCGCGACGAGGTGGCCCGTGCAGTAGGAACGGAGAAGAAGGTGGACGATTTGAAAGCTCTTCTTCGTGAAAGCGGCGAATATAGCACCATCAAAAGCTTCTTCACTGGACTTCTTTCAACAGTCCAACTTGCCGAAGTTTTAGAGACCTTGCCGGGCTTTAAGTCAAACGGTACTTTCCTTCTTAACGAAGTTGTCAGGGCTACTCTTGAGCGTGACAATGCTCGCGTTAAGAGACATGCGATGATTTCGTCATGGCTTAAGGGAGCGGCGACCCGTGGGGGAGTCAAAGATGCCAAGTCTGCAACGCAAGTAGCACGGCACTTCTACAAGATGAATAATGATTTGATTCAGTTCCGTAATGGTGAGTTTACCAAAACGCAACTAATCAAGATTTATCAGACGCTTCAAGAATCGGATGGCGTTGCAGTGCTTCGGAACAACTACCAGATGGACTTTGGAGATAAGGCTCTTCTTGATGCCCGTATCTCTCAACTGGATGAACAATTATCTAACGAAGAGATAACGCAAGAGGCGTATGAAAATAGGGTTCTTGAGGCGCAAGAGATGTATGATGCAAGGCTTGCCCAAGACCAGCAGGAGCTGATTGAAGCATTAGGTCCTGACGGCTTGTTCTTGGCGCGGTCGATACAAAGCGCTTACAGGGAATTAGGTTTAAAGATAGCAAGCATAGAAGAATCGTTCTTCGGTCAAGTCTCCAGCATGGAGGACTTTTATACCCCGCGCACTACCGCACATGAAGGGCAAATGGGGGACGGCTTCTATGACACAACGGGTTATGAGCCGGGACAAATCTCTTATTCAGGTAAGCCTTCCTTCATGAAGAAGAGAAGCACTCCCGCTTCTGCCGAGATAAGCATGTTTGTAAACCCTGTTCAGGAGTTTGAAAGGTATGCACAAATTGCAGAAGGTTGGTCTTCTTCCCTTTATCTTAGCGAGTACTATAACAAAGTTTTATTAAACACTAAGACGTCCTTACAAATCCAGAACGTCATAGGTAAGGAGAACTATCAACAATTCATAAAGGGATTGTATAACTTCCTGAATGAGGGTCGCATTCGTGCCCAGCAAGGGATGTTTGGCGAGATGTTCATGAAAGCGGCTGGCACATTGGCGAGAACGAAGATTTTCAATTCTATTGCTTCGGTTTGTCGTAGTGGTGCGGCTTTCTTCAACCCGCTTGTTGGCACTGATTTCAGCAGTATGGAAATCATAAAGGGGCTGGTTTCTCTAGCCGTCAATCCTCATCCTATTTCCCTTCAAGAGATGGCCAAATTGGAAGGCATAACTGCTCGTAAACCATTAACATGGCAGGACCGAGCGATTATTAAGGCTTCTCAAAATGCGCCTCGCATCAAACAGGCACAAGTCCTTTATTGGCAGGAGTGCGGTAATTCGGCTTTGATTGACCTTGACCTTTGGTGTGTCCAGCATGGGAACATGCTTGCCTCACAGATTCTTTACAACCGAGGCCTTAGCAAAAGCGAGATTATAGACCAGTTGAATCTCAACATTTTGAAGTCTGCCCAGCCAGAAAATCAATCTACTCGCGCTATTGGGACTTTAGGAGGGTCTGCGTATGAAGCTTTCCAAGTGCTGTTCATGTCCGACATGATTAACAAGACGGCGATTCTCTTTAGCCAATTCAAGCGTGGAGACATCAGCAACATGCGCAAGCTGGGGAACTTCATTCGGATGTGGTCTATCGTAGGGTTTGCAAGCGCCGTCACAGGCATGGCCGCTTCGTTCTTCACCAGCTACAACGACGACGAGTTCACGGCAGAAAACATATTGTATAACATGTCCCTTGGGCCTTTGGTATCGACACCTGTTTTCGCAGGTCTGTTCCAAGCCTTAGACTATTATGCATTCGGTGGCGGCCATGTTTATGCTAGACCGAACACGCTCACGGACTTTAGCCGAACGATTCGCGGTCTGTCCGACGCTTACGAGACCATACTCAAGAGTACGGAAGACATGGACGCCGTGACCATGAATGAATGGATTGAAGTTGGCGCCGGGGTAAGCCGATCTCTTGGGGATGTCGTTGCTCTCACGTCCAACATAGCCAACGCGAAAACTGTCGGCCGTGTGTTTGAAATGATTAGCTCCTTCGCCAATGCCACGATTCAAGTTCACAATGCGGCTAAGACGACGAGGACAGATGCCAACCCGTTCTATGACACTAGAGAGAAACTCCTGCAAGAAGCTAAATCCTTGCGTAAGGAGAAACGAGAAGCTAAAAGTACTTATGGGGAACGGAGTGTAGAGTATAGAAGACTTTCGCGCGAACTAAGACGAGTTAATAAAAAGCTCAAAGACAATGGCTGGTCATCCAGATAACATTCAACATAAATAAAAATGGCAACAAAAACAAAAACCGCAAGCTCGCCTCCAGCAGGAGATGATAAGGGCGAACCTGTTTTCGGGAAGCAGGAAACTATTCTTGTGACTGGAGAAGGCTCGCCGCGAGATGGAGATGAAACTAGCAAGACGTTTAGGACAATAGCTGGAAAAGCTTACTGTTTGACCTTGACGACAGGTGGAGTAGCTGTTTATGGGAGTGATAATCCAGAACTTACCCCCGAGGCTGTTTTATTGCTTACCACTAAAACAGCCGGGCAATATATCTTCATTGCTATCTCTTCATACACAACTGTAAACGTGGACTCATCCACACAGTATGTATTAACACCATTGAGTTTTAATGGGGCCTTCCTCGGTGCGTCGTCCGGGGGAGGCGGTTCCTTTGATCCTACTTCCAACCAGACAATCACTGGGATGTGGAGTTTTAGCAACATTGTCGTTCCCACACCAGATAGAGGAGATCGAGCGGCAAATAAAGGCTATGTTGATTCCAAGATAGCCGCTGGGACTTCTAATCTTGTGACGCTTACGACGGCGCAAACTATTTCCGGCACCAAGAGCTTTACTGGGAGCATCGTTATGAACAACGAAGCTCCGCTAGTACTTGGAACGGGAGCTAACGCATTAAAACTTCATGAAGATGGGACCAGGTTGGCCTATGTCTTTGAGGGAGGCAACTCCACTCATATAGATTTTTCTGTTAGCACCTCATTCCAAGCCCCTGTGACTTATTTCGACAACGTGACGGTGACATCCGGCGCGGTGCTTGCGATAGGGTCAGACCAGAATGCACTTGCTTTTCGGGCCGATACTACAGGGCGTACTATTGCAGGAGGAGGACCTAGTACTGTTTGGGAAATCAACGTTGACATGAAAATTGGCGCCCCTGTCACCTTCCGAGGCAACGCAGAATTCACGGCTGGCGCGACAAGAACAACCAAAGCGAATCCAGTAAATACTGATCTCCTGAATAAAGAGATGGGTGATGCAATGTATGCAAAACTCTCTCTTCTTACTTCGGCAGAATACACCGCACTCGCTACTAAAGATGCACGTACTGTGTACGTTACAACGGACACGTCCAAAGTGTTCATAGGAAGCGTGGCCGTAAACCCTTAGTTCCCCCCCCCCCCCCCCCCCCCCCCCCCCCCCCCGACCCGGAACTTCCAACAGAAGATGAAGAAATGGCAACTTTTTTAGATTATGTAAAGGCGCGAGGATTCGCAAACTCTAGCACTAACACTAGCTTTGTGATTAGTGATCTTCCTAAAGCTTCCAACATGAATATCAAGCTAACTCCTCGTAGGCAAACTTTCAATGAAGGGGCTAAGATACAAATCCCACAGGCGATTGTACAAAGATTGCAAATCGCAGTTACGCAAAGCGACGGCACTATCAAATACGAAGACCCTACTTTGGTTGGAACTAATCTTGAGATAACTCCTAAAGCAGGGATGAGTATTGAGATGACCTGTTTATGCAGTGCGTCATCAGCTACTGTGTGTACCTGTGTCGGATTTAATGACTATGACGTTATGGGCGATGCCTATTTCCTAAGCGCAATTGTTTAATTCAAAATATTTATTATGAAAAAGCTAGACCTTTCGAGGTTGAATGTCTTCTTGGACTTCATCCAGAACACGCACCAATATACGGAACTTGGCTGGGTGCATGAGGCCACAGACGTCATGTACAAAAAGGTATCGAAGCTGTTTGATACTTTCCGGGAATCATTTGCTGGGCTAACGGAGATGGAAGACGTCGTGAAGACAGACATTCCTACGCCAGACCCTGTAGCTGATTCTGTCGTGAGAAAGGTCTTGCGGGAAAAGATTGACGAGATTTGTGACTACCTCTACGATATTGCAGATGAAGAATCTTTTCTGATTTCACAGGTGGATGAGATAAAAACTGTGCTTCTCCAGCAGTATTATGTTGCTTTGAAGAAGTAAAAATGATAAAAGCTCTTTCGGAGTCTAACAGGCTACTAGCATAACAAGGTAAAGGGAATCATTGATTGATTGAAGAAGGAGTCGTCGGGGAGAGAGGCACCCCGGCGACTCTTTCTCTTTACAAATCCTTAAAAAAAGATATGTTCTATTGCATGGAAAGTCTCACATACGAATTTGAGAATCTAGTTGAGGAAGTTGCTATACAAACTGGTCTTGATTTGTCTGTCGAGGCTGACAAAGCCAAGGCAGAAGAGCTTGCCAACTGGATGATTGGCGACGGCTTCATGTCTATTACCCTGACGCATGCGGCTATCAATGCTTCTAAAAGCGGAGTTCCCAAGAAGCTCATCGCTTTGATCGGTGCGATCGTTGTGGCGGTCATTAGCTACTTCATGTGTTCCGGGTGCGCTAACACATCTATGACGCTTACTGGAGACCAAGGCGGCCAGATAAGCTACAGCGTGGATGAGAACGGGAATCTCATCATCACTGGCAAGCCTCCCGTTGTGCAAGCGATGAAAAAGTAAGCGGCCATGTGTAAGCTTTCAGAAGTTCCATCAAGGTTCTTAGAATTGGCTAAGAGTTCTCCCGTGTTTGCTTGCGTCCTGTTATCTCTTTTTATCTGTGGTGGGTCATGCTGGTACATTGGGGAAATCATGAGTCACCATAATGACCGCCTTGCCGAGCTGATGACCATGCAGACACGCGCCCAAGTAGAAACGGCTAAAGCTATCCAGCTACTAGCCATAAGGGTTGAAAACATTGAAAGGAAGATGGAATAATGGAAGCTCTCCCTGACCAACTGTAAAGTTTTTCTTACCAGTTCCCCTTTGTTGATAATCAAAGGCATGAGATGCGTAACACTTTATTTGTGCGTAATTGACGAGCCAAAGAAGGACCAGTATATAAAGCTGTTCGTCACGGAGAAAGATGCTTGCAATTTCCTAGCGCAATATCATGAATTTCATGTCAAATCAAAGGTCAAATGCTATACTATCCACGGAGCGGAAGTAGCAAAACTTTTAGCTAAGTACAAGAAATGAACGTTGCTATCGACATAGGCCACGCGAACAATACGGGAGCGCGAGGGAATGGGTATGAAGAACATGCTTTGGCTTCTGTCATTGGTCACAAGCTTTACGACGCCTTAAAAGAATCAGGGTTTAATCCCACCATCATTGACTTCCCGGAACTCTCGAACAGCGATGACTTGAACAGAACGATTCAAGCCGCTAATTCAGGGTCCTTTGATATCGGTGTTTCCCTACACTGTGACAGTGCTAGCAAGCAGGTTGGTTCCAAAACGGTTGAAGACCCTAAGCCTCATGGCGCCCATGTGTGTTACTTCCCGTCCAGCACTAAGGGGAAAGAACTCGCCTTGAACATTGCCGAGCATCTTGTTGGCATACTGCCGGGCAGGTCTGAAATAATCCAGCCTAGAGCTAATCTCGCCGTGCTGAAAAGGACAAGGCCTGTATGGGTTTTATGCGAATGTGGTTTCATTACCAGCCCTTATGACATCGGCATAATAAAGGATAACCCTGACAAGATATCGAAAGCTATTCTAAAAGGCATTCTTAAGTATGCGGCTAATCATCGGTAGAGTTCACGTTGAGGAAGATGTGCGGCTCCCATCATTTGTCCACGCTCATTATCTCGTGGATAATGTATGCAAGACATTTGCAAAGAAGTTGCAAAGAAGATACTTCCGCATCAAGCATGCATTATTGCCGTACGACATAGAGGTAAACAAGCTTAAGTTCGCAAGATATAAAGAGCAGAATGTTAAGCTAGTAGTTAGGTTCCGCTTGTCTGATGACGACCCTGCCGAACACAAGAAGGTCATAGCTACGAATGGCGATGAGCCTTTTGCTATGCGCGTTTTGGACCAGATCAAATATCACTTTTTTGAAGAAGGAGTTGATGGGTACTACCGCAGGCTTTGCAATACCAACATGGGCCTGCCGGGAACAATCAATTTCATTGATGTGGATTTGGGGAATATTAAGAAGGAAGAAGACATGCTCGAAATAGGCAACGGGGAGGCCTTCGCTGGAATCCTCGCTAACCTGTTTAATGTGAGTGCGAAGTATCTTTCGAACAATAAACTCGTTTCTCCAGATACTTTTCCAGAACCATTCTCTCCCGAATATTAAAGCCTTTGTTTTTCAGTTTGCATAGGGGCAGGTCCTTCCCGTGTGCAAATATCTTCTTTGCCTTGAAAAAAGATTTGCAATAAAGGTTATAGTTTTCCGGCGTCTTCTCGGCAAAGTCCATGAACTCTTTCAAATTAGACTTCACTCTTAGAGCGGAGAGCTTCGGGGAGTTCCCGTCAGCTATGATGCGGCAAATGATTATGAATTTCTTGTCGTCAATCATAATGGCTTGAATTTTTGAGAAGCGGCTAACTGTTCTTGGGTATATCTACTAGGATGGATGATAGAATCGCCTATTCTGGATAGAGCATAGGCATCAGCTTCATCATTGGTAGAAGCTACATACCCCCATTTTTCAGTTATTGCGGCCATCACGTCCTCCTTCTTAGCGTTCCCATTCCCTGTTGCGAACTTCTTTAGTGATTTAGGAGAGATGGTAATCGCGTTGATGTCCAGTTTGAAAGTCGCCATTCTAGCTATTCCGCCCCATTCAATCAGCCCAAACAGGTTGCTTCCCCTGCCCCCGAAGGCATAGTCTTCTATGACCACCAGCGCCGTTTCCTTGAACGGCAAGAGTATTTGAGTCAGCTTTTGCTCTAGGTCCAGAAGGCGCTTCATCCCTTTTTGTGGGGACTTGATGCACATTGTCTTTGCTTCCTCGTTGTCGGTCCAGAACAGGGAAACCCCCGTTCTGGACAGTGACAGATCAAGACCTATTGAGACTTTGTAATAGTCTTCAAACATGGCTAGAAATGCGTAGAGATTTATTTTTCATAGACCTTCCACATCTTTTTTGGAGTCATGGGGAACATGAATTTTGAACCATGAAATAAATTACTCTTGTCGTAAATGCCGATGCATGTGCCGAAAGGGCCGGATGGCCGCATCACAAACCCTTTATCAGACACAAAGCTTTTCGCCTCCCCTGATTGAATGATGGCGATTGCCTCGGCAGTTGTATAGAGCTTCTCTTCCTCGTTCGGCACGGATTGTGTGGCCGTTTTATTTTGTCTCCTAGGACGGCCCGGAGAACGTTTAGTTCTGTTAATCATTACTTCTCAATTTTGATTGTTTTAAACCATTTGTTTTTCGCCTTCTCTAAGATAGTATCTCTCACGCGAATAGCTTTCTCCATGCTTCTTGTTCTCAAATTGAATCTTTCTCTAGTGGTTAGACCATCATTTGAGACCAAGGTCAATGATAACCAATATACTCCCCTGTTATTGTAGAGATGGTGCAACTTGGTTGTCGTTGAAGAGGTATAATATGTTTTAGGTGAAATCATCCAGCGTCGATTGTTCTGTATCATTGTCTGTAAGTTGTTTTAATGTTCTCCGATTACTAATCCACTAAGTACTAAGCACCCCATTCCTAGGGCCAGCATGATTAATTTTGCCTGCCTCCCGACCTTCAACTGGTCATAAAAGAAGACGCATGCGAATAGCATCATATACCCCAGTAGCTTCACAATTAAAAAGATAAAGTCCTTATTCATTGCTTTTCACCTGAATGGTATTATCGCACTGCTTCACAGTTATGTAATCATCGAACAAGTTCTCAAACATTTCTTTGCATTCTTTATGATTCACACGCCCAGTCATGTTTTTCATCTTGTAAAACTCATTATACAGTTGAGTTACCTTGACGTTCATGCACCTATCAAGTGCGCTTTTAGGAAGGATTCTGCTCGCAATCAGATTCACCCCGTCAATAGACATGGACCTGACCTTTTTCCCCTCCTTTAATTGAAGCCCCGGTATATGCGCCCCATTCTCCATCGCTTCTCGGCATGCCCTGATAATGGCATCAGCCGTCTTCATGGCTAGGCACGCCGTATTATAAAGCTCGCGGCGTTCTTTGGGCGTTTTATTCACGACTAGATCAAAGACGTTCTTCCGTGTGATCGCGATCTGTTGAGTGGCTTCTTGGCATCCCTTGCACACGACAAACCCGTTGCAGAAGTGACAATACCTGTTCGGTCGAGGTTCTTCTCTTGGGGCCGTACAGATGCCTACAATCTCTCCTTCGGCTATGTCCAAATACTCTTTAGAGTAGGTCACCACTTGCGGGCGCCACGTCACTAGAGGCTGGATGATTGCGCACGAAATGGTTTCTATGTCCTCGTCAAACTCCCGTTTGATATAGTTACGGATGGCGACGGCCAGCCCACGGAGTTGCAAGTTCACCGAAGCTTCTTCGTATTCCGTTGGGCCAGTCTTATAGTCCAGTATAAGGACGTGTCCATTTAGCTTTTCGTCACGTTTCGCAATCGCCAAATCAGGTTTCCCGGAGAATAATTTCTTCCCGTCCTTTTCATAAAAGACTCTTTCTTCTTTTATAAGTTCCTGTGTGCCTTCGCCTTGCGCCCATTCATCTATGACGTTCTTGGCAACTATCTTGCATGACTCGGCTATTTCTCTTTCTCCTTCGCTTAGAACTATTGGCGCTCCTTCCAAGTAAGCATGAATCCTAGTTCCTTTCTGGGCTAAGTCCGAAGTATACGTCTCCTGCTTTTCCCTATCATACACCAAGGAATAAGGGCACTTCTCCAGCCTAGCCAGCGAGGAACAGGACGGCAGACCTAATCTATCATCAGTCATTTCTTTGTTTTGGTTGTGTTCAAGTTGTAGTCTTATCTCACCTTCTCTTAGTCGTCAAATGGCGTTCTCATGGAACCCATGTCATCGAGACCTAAATTTAGATCACTCTCGCCCGTCACCACTTCTGGATCAATAACGCCTTCAACTGGTTTATCTTCTTGTCCCTTCTTCTTAAAGACGGGAGGGACGTTCTTCTTCTTCTCTTTGTCCTCTTCAACGGCGTCTTCTTTATCTTTGAATTGTTCCTCGACAGAAACAATCTTGGTAGATAGGGCGTTGTAAAGATTACGGAGATAGATGATCTGGTTTTTGGTACATTCCGACAATTTGTTCCCCAGCTTCTTCTCAAGCATTTCTTCTGTCACACCAAGAAGAGAGAACTTTTCAACCATCATTTTGATCCTTTCCTCTATCGACATGTTATCCCTCTCCAGTGTTTTCTTGCATTGTTCGGCCGCAAGGTCTTTCAGGAATTCAGGGATGATCCCAAAGATGCAAGCTCTCATCCTTCGTGCGGCCATATTCGCGCACAACTCATATATGTCTCGGTCTGACGTCAACACATATCCTTTCCCGCCTTTTATTTCCCGGTAATGAGGCACCATGAAAGAGGCCTTCCTGATGATATTGTTTTCTTTGTCAAAGCAATAAGCCTCACATGTAGAGCAAGTGATTCCTTTTTCGTTTACGGTCTCGCCAGTCTTTGCCCAGCCAGCCTCTACATTCCCGTAGGCAGTCATGCATGCGTTGGCAAGATGGATCGTCTCACCAGTGATTTTAGAATTCCCCCTATCGTAGGAGAAGAAAGCCTTCTCCGCTAGCTTTTCATGGGCACATAGGGTCTTTATCTTGGCTTCAACATCGGCTAGGTTCCTCGGCATTTGCTTAGCAACGAAGATGGAACCTAAGGTTTGCATCGCATTCTTGTCGGACATGGCGATTGCCAAGGCAGACCCGGGAGTGACCACAGACGCGAGCTGTGCGGGCGTATCGTTTTTTTCTTTCATTTCAATGTATTGAGTTGATTTCAACTTTTGAGGATGGATTCATTGTATCATTTTTCATGCCACGGTCAACTCATTTTTGTCTTTTATCCCATGCGATCTGCTGATAGGTTGACGTCATGGCACAGAAAAAAGTTCAGCCGCTCTATAGCGAGGATCACCTTGTTAAGTTTCAAAAGTTCGTTCGGAAGAATCCTGAACTGGCAAGAAGCTTCTTATCTCTTGTAGGCATCCTTCCCACTAAAAGCGTCATGCAGAAGGCCTTCTATGCGGCACAGAAGCTCTCGGTGAAGAAGATGAATATCCTTTTCTCAAATGTTCCGTTCCTTTTCAATGATGATGGCGCCGATAAAAGCTATCACGTTCTAGCTCTCCACTTTCAAAAGCTTGCCGAAGCGGCCCTATTGAACAAGACCGTCTCTTGTCACCTCGAAAACGGGAAAATCACCTATACAATTGACTCGGAAACTTTTTCCTTCGACGTTTCCCACACGTTCTAGCGCCCCACTTTTAAAAGGTCTAATCCTATGTCGAAGCCTAAGTTAATATCGGAGGTTTTAAAAGAAACTGAACTCCTTCTGGACAAGCTGTTCACCAACATTCCCATCGTGGACAATAATGATCCTGACTTCATCAGACAGGAAATCCTTTTCAAATTGCAACGGGAAAAGGAAATGTTTCTGGAAGACTTAAAGCTTGCTCGTATCCCAATAAAGCATTTTCGCATTCTCGAAAGCATGAAAAATGATGATATTCCAGCGCTTTATAATAAGGTGATAAGCACTATGAAAGATTCTCTCCTTCTGCATGGGAATGGGAAACCAAAGACTTTAGCCGCTTGCGCTTGGCTGGCTAATAGGTATAGAAAAGGTGATACCATATTCTATGTGAAGGGGTTAAGTCTTTTGCTGGAAGCGTCCAATTACAAGAACCGAGATAAATCTCGCATGCTCATGCGTGCGTTGAATTGCGGCTCTCTTGTGATAGATGATATTCAGAACATTAATAATTCAGATATTAACTTATCGCACTTCTCAAACATTCTCTCCGAAAGGTCCGATGCGGAGAGGAAAACGATTCTTATCTCTTCATCCTCCCCGACTTCTTCCATTGTCACCAGATGTGCCTATGAAAATGTTGAAGATGCTCTAGCCGTTTCATAAAATGGGCCGACATGCTCTAATGTCGGCCCATGATAAACACTCATTCTATTCCTTAAATCAGTTCGTATTCCAGATTCTCGTCTAGATAATGGAACGAACTATTAACGGCAGGTCGTACTTTATTACTTTTAAAGCCTACCTGTGGAGGGAAAACAGGATACCAGTTCACAGCTAGGTAAGTGTTGTTGGAGAACCAGACGTCTTTTTCTTTGTCTGGCCTTAGGAATTTCCCGAATGATAGCATCTTCCCCTCTTTGAAAAAGACCATTTTGCTAGTGCCTATGATAGCATTCACCATTTTGATTTTCCCTAAAGAGGAAACGGCTTTCTGATCTCCAAAGGCAGGGATAAAAATATCTTTAAAGAAGGTTTCTGAATCCGTCATATCGCCCCTTGCCCTAATATGCAAGACTCCGTTGTGACAGAATATCCATCCCTTCTCTTCCCAGCCATGAATGTTCTTCATGGTGATAGAACCATGTGTTCTTATTCTGGCGTGGAAGATGAAATTGTCGGACGGCTTTAGCCTTTTGAATTCTTCCTCCACTTCTGTGGTTTCAAATGTCCTTAAATAGACGTGAGGTGTTTTCTCATGCTCTTCATATCCTAACAGGAAGAATCCATCAGGGTTATTCTCCATGCAGGTTCTAAGCTGTGTCAACGTCATGTCTCCCTTTTTACCGTAAGCAATGATACACATATGTTTATGCTTTTATAAGTTCACTAAGTTTTTTTAAATATCCTTCCGCAATGTCGTCTAGCATCATCAACTCTTCTCCGTCAGCGTAGATAGAAATTGAAACTAATCTGAAAAAGTTGCTTTCCGATATCGTGTATTCCCCCTCAAGGAAATAAGACTTCGCTAGGTCTTTAGCTATTTTCCTAATTTCTCCTATGTTGTATTTAGAGACGGCTCTTTGATGCGAGTTTTCGAACCCACAGGATAATCTTATCATCACTTGGTAACCTTTTGTAATGTTTCCCGTTAATTTCATATTCTTATGTATGTTAGTTAATCAAGCTCAAGAATGTTCCTAAGCCTTCTTGTCTTGGCTCGTTTAGCGCAGAACTTTTTGAAGGAGTCCAAATCATTCTTCCCGGTTGAAAGCCGACTGCAACTATACCTGACGAGAAGAGCCACGTACTCGCACATGCATTTAACATGCTCGGGCGATATGCATCCTTTCCCTCGCCTAAACTCTAATGTGATTCCCTTCTCATGGAAACAGATTTCAAAGTAATGTTGTTGCGGGCGCTCTTGAGCTATAACTTTCGCTATGGCCTTGTTTTTTACATTTTCAAATCCAATGCGTTCGATTAAATTAATAAGTGTCGTCTTCCTGCAATAATGGCCGTTCCCTCGCAAGAATATCCTATTGTTAAGGCCTTTACTCTCCCCATCTCCGTAATAAAAACGGATGATCCTTTCATACACTAAATTTAAATCACATTTTTTCTCGATCACTTCCCGTGACACGTGAAAATGCAATCCACATTCATTAATATCAAAAGATGTTGCCCTGTGGGCCGTATGATAAGTGAAAAGCGCGTCCAGAACTCCCCCGTCCGCGATCAAGTCCTTATAGTTAATAGGAAATGTAGTGATTTCCCTCCCGTGTATCGGAAGAGAGCCGTCTCTTTGGGTATAGAAGAAATTCGAAAGGTCTTTTTCCATTACCTCAAAAGCGGGAATATCTCTCGCAACGCATTCTATTTCTAAGCCAAGACGTAAATTATCTAAGGTCTCTTCTTTCTCTTCTAAATATCTGTTTATCTGCATTTCGCCATGATAAGCTCTTCTTTTAGAATAGTATTTTTTACTATCCAATTTGGTATATATAATTGAGTGGTTATTTCCGTCTTTACTCTTTTTTATTTTTATAAACTTTTTGAATTTATCTATTTTAGGCTTTTCGTTAATCTCTTTCGACAATTCATAATAATATTTATAAATATGGTAAACGTCTGTAACAACTTCGACGAGACCCTTTCCTGTATATTCCAATGGTTTGTCAATGTACTCTCTATAGCCGAGATAATCATCATCCAAAAGAATGAGGTCTTTTAGTGTGTTAAGCTCCAAGCTATTCTCTTCTAGGGGACCCTTCATAAAGGGCAAGAGTTCTCTATCAGGACTCCATATGTCGTTGCTACTGACATGATAAGCTAAATGTCTAGTTAACGTCATCGCCTCACCGAATTTCATGGGAGGAAGAGGAATCCCGCACAGGTAGCACGCTTTGATAACAGCTTTGGTGCATTCTTGCTGGTGACGACCTAATGCCCAACCAATTCGGCGGAACTCCTCTTTATCCGATTCTCTAAGTTCCAAATACTTTTCTATTCTAGGTCTTAAATATGCCTCGATAAAAGTTCCTATTAAGGCCCCATATTCGCACCCAACAGGCGCTTTTATTTGGTCATCCAGTTCCAGCTCTAGTTCTTCTTGTACTTCCATTTTATTATTCTTGTTTTGGTTGTTTATGTTTATGAGAGGCTAAGCACCTCATAAAATTTCTTGGATATTGGACGCATCAAAGCTCTCAAAAACTGCTTTTTGCATCCTTTGGTAGTGGGCGTAGAACAAACCGTACTCCCCAGTAAAAACGGAGCATGTGAGCGATAAGGCAGGGACTCCCACCCCGCAATCCTCATCTACGAGAACCTTCCTTTCGACGCTCCCAACGTCAACGTTGGCCGTGTCCATGAAAATCTTTTCAACCGCTTTCTTGAACAAGAACGAACAGTTCAACACGTCTATCGCCGTGACCGTCACATACCTCCGCCCGTCAATGGGCTTATCCACCAGCTCCCCGTGCGTCAAATCTCTTAACTCACGCATGCTAGCAAGCATCTTTGTCAAATCACTGTTCTTCATGGGGAAATAAGCTTTTAAGTTCTTCCTGCGGAAAGACGTTCTTAATTTCTTTTAAGTGGCCAATCAACGCTCTCAATTTACCTATCCTTTGGGCGTTCCTTTCGCACGCCACAAGTAGTGATTCCTTAAGATATCCTAGATAATCAAAACTAGGGTTTATGAATTTCGTTTCGAAAACGCGGTCTTCCCGGCCAAAAGCAATTTTAAATTCAAATGGCAATACCCTTGCCTGCCTTTTTAAGTTTTCAAAATCGTACCACACGTAATGGATGGCTCTTGAATAAAGACAAATCTTCTCTTTATTGGAGACGTCACCCACAAGCTCGAGGTAGATGCTTTTGCAAAGAGAGGAATCAGACGAAATCTCGGGTAATCTCGCCTCTTGTGAAAAAATCCTCCCCAAAATGTGGCGCAACGCTTCTTTAGCAGGAAGACCTTTAAGTTCATAGGCGTCTTTCGTCGCAACATACAGTAGGTCCACCACGCGCAACTTCACTAAAATATCTTTCTCGGAAAGGCTACAATATTCCAATTCTCTTTCTGCCTTTTTTATAAAAGACTTGAGAGAGTCGCCAATATCGACCGCCTCTTCATCTATCTTCTTTTCTGTTTCCATATTCTTCTCTTGTTTTGGTTGTGTTTTCCTTATCATTTTTTTCAAGCTCTTCTAGGATGCTTAAGAGGGTCTTCCACTCCCTTCCAATCTCTCGTCCCCTGATCAATGAACTCTCGTAGTAGCTCATCTCTCCTCAAACGAAAATTCTCTTCTCTTTCTCTCGCGTTCATAGCCGTTGTCCAAAATGTCGATCAAAACCATTCCAAGCCCATCAGAACCTCGTTCCACCTCAAAAACGTAGAAAGACTCATCAAACGATCAGCAACCCCGCAGAAAGCCCTCTCAAGCTCATTCCCATCCATGTGACGATCTCCACATGCTTCTACAATCTTAGACCAGTTTCTATTCATCTGTTTTTTTCTCAAGTTTCAAGTTGTTGAAATTATATTTATGTCTTTTTTCACGCAAACACAAGAACCTTTTATGTCTTTTTTCACGCAAACGCAGGCAAATCTCCCAAAACCCCTAACCACCAACCACTCCCAACAAACGAACCACAAAACCCTCACATCAGGGCACAATCCTCCATCTACTAGCACTCACAACCTCATTACCAGCAAACTCCGTAAAACCTCTATCCAAAAACACCGTCAAAGGAATGAATCCAAACCACATACAACCACAACCAAACCAACGCCGAACCATTTAGCATCCAGCCATCCCTCAAGCCATCCCTCAAGCCTCTCAAACCCTCTTCAGCTCTCTTAATTCATTCCTCGTCTCTCAAGCAGGACAAACTTCTGACATAAACATCATTTTTTTTCATTGACTCACATCACCATATCGTCATAGAATACTCTCAATTCGTTTAACAAGTGCGGACGGTGGCCGTCCGGGGGACTCACCGACCGTGTCATATCACCGCACAGCGGCTCCATAGGGTACCTTGGAATCAACACTATTTTGCGGCATCGGTCGATATTTTTTTGTTTTGAAATTGTCAACACGTTGGTTTTGTAGTGTGTTATGAATTAGTTAAAGTTTGATAACAATTTATGACACTTGGGCGAAAGCGTCAATGGGAAAATGGGGAAGTTGTTGTGTGTGAGTTAGTTGGTGGATAATTTGTTAGAGTTTTGGAGGCTGTTAGGAAATGTGTTGTAATGCGTTGTGTTTAAACAAGAAGAATGCGACATGTGGATTTTCGCCACTTGCCGCATTCTTGGACTCTTTGGTTTTTGGAGCTAGGTTTATGATTGAGGTTGACTATTTAGAGCGTCGATGAGTTGGTTGTGATTGATCCACTTTTGGGTGCATTTTTCGAGTGTTTCCCGGCTTGGGAACATGCCTTTGCTGATGAGATGCTGAATGATGAGATTAGAGGCGTTGTGGGCCTTTTCTGGGGTCATGAACTTGTGTCTTGGCGTGATCTCTTTGGGAAGCTCTAGGACGCCGGAGGATGCCCTTAGCTTGCCGTTGGGATCGATGGTGAACTCTTTGATGGAGATTGATTGACGGACGACGCCATCGACTTTGCAGGCATAGGTGATGCGAGGTGCGAAGGTTGAGGTGGCCTTCCTGACGCGAGGCTTTCTTCGTTCTTCCTTTTGGCGATAGGACGCGCACTTTTCTTTCTTGAGGGTGGAGGTTGTGATGAGCTGACCAGTTTTTGTGTCATACAGGAAGGCAATCGCGTGAAAGTCTCCACCTTTTGCAATTCTGGATTTGATGGTGGTGATTGCGCTGTCGATGGAGACGGATTGAAGCGTGCCTTCGAGTTCGCGCGTTTCACTGGTGTGCGGCCCCAAGATGAGTAGAGCCTTCCATTGGTATTCCTTGATTTTTTTATTCATAACGATTTGTTATAGTTGTATGTTGTTGTTGTTGTGTTGGTTGTTGTGGTTGTTTTATTCCTCGAGAATGATTATGAGTCCTTTATCGCTAAACTCGAAGTCTAAGATTTCTCTTTGGTCTTTAAGGCGATTCAGGAAGAGGCGTGCGAGGGTCTCCGATTCTTCCAAGTCTGGGACGTCTTCGTCGGCGAAAAGGCGCGGCTTGTCGTCTTCGAGGTCGGAGATCGAATTGTAGAGGTGCAAGGACTCTACGTAGTTTTCTAAATCGCCGGTCTTCATTTTGATTGATTGTTAGTTGTTTATGATTATTGAGATTAGCGCCATTAACGTGATGCCCATCATGATGATTAGCGCCAAGCCAATTACTAACATGGCACCAAGCGGCGCGCGGCGGTAGATGTAGTCCTGCCAAACGCTACGGATGATTGCGGCGAATCCGATGAGGCTAACCACGCCTAAGGCTATGAGTGCGGCGGTTTTCATGGAGTCGATCACAGGCTAAAGTCGTTATCCTTCCATTCCCAACGAGTTGCAAGGCCGCGAGATTGATGCCGGACCATGTACTTTTTATCGTATTCCGGCTCTCCGTCCTCGTCCAATGTCGTTTTCATCACCGACACGTGGTGATGCGGCCCCGTCGCATAAGGCAACTCGGCATCGCACCAACGATGAGCCGCGATGATGGCGCCTCGTTCCGTCTTGGCGGTGACCCACTTGGTCATGGAGGTTTGATAGCCGTCCGTGTAGCACGACCACAGATACACTTCTTTCTTTTCTTCTTTCGTATTCATTTTTGTTTTGGTTTGGTTTGGGTTTTGGTTTAGGCGGGCAGTTGGGAAGGGGTTGTGAGTCTTTCAACAATTTCGTCAAACGTTAACGCCTCGTCAGCCTCAATCCTCAAGATGTCTAGTGTGGCCAAATGACTCAACGGCATCACGTCAATCGACGTAAAGAGTTCTCCGCGATAATAGTCCACTACTACTTTGATGCCCGTCACTTCTTCAATCTTGGCTTCCGCTTGGTCTGCCGTCTTGAGGCCATCGCAGGCGAGCAGGCCTTCCAGCAATCTGGTCGGTGCATAGGCGTTAACCCTAATTCCGTTCTTGATGATAGTTTCGGTCATTTTGTTTCTCGGCTCTCTTTGGTTGATGCCTTCCTTATATATCTTTTTTCACCTTGCGTCAATACTTTTTTCTATGTTTTTTTGATCAAGCTATTCTTTTCATCAGACTCTCCCATTCCGTGGAGGCATCGATCAGTTGGGGAGGGGATGCTCTCGGACTATAGCAACTCCAGCAGGGACGGCGATGGCCCTCACAAGGGAGCGCTCCACAGCACCCACCACTAGGGGGCACACGGGCAGGGATGGAGGCGCCACCCCCGGGGAAAAACGACGGCGGGGTTGAAGCGGGAGAAGAAGGTACACCAATATGTAATAGAGGAGGGGAATAGGCTATGAGAAGAGAGCAGCTATCAGTTTCGATCAGCCTAAGATGGTAGAAATGGTTTTGAGAGAGAGGAGAGAGAGAAGAGAAGTGTTATTGAATGAGCAGCAATGAGAGCAGTTCTATGAATGAATATAGGAGAGAATGGAGTTGATGTTTAGAAAAAGGTTGCTATGTTGGGGGGGGGTGTGATAAAAGGCAGAAGACATGAGTAAGAATCGAGAAATAGGGGGAGAAGAGATAAAGATGCTGGTGAGGGAGCTAGGGCTGAACAGCTTGGAGGTTGGGAGTTTGTTGAGGCTGTATAGAGAAGGAGGGGAGTATAGGACGGATGATTTTATTGATTTGGGGGAGAAGTTGTGCGGGGAGAGAGATAAGTCGTATGGGTGGCGTTTGATGGAGAGCTACGAGCGGATGTTGGAGTTGTTTGGGGAGGAAGGAGAAGAGGAGGGAGAAGAGGAAGGAGAAGGAGAAGGCTTTAAGACGTTGACACGGTTGGAGGTTGAGACGTATTTGAGTGAGATGATAAGAGGGCGAGGGGTGAACAGCAATGGACGTTTGCAGGCGTTGAGTTTGTATATAAGGATGAAGGGATGGCTAGGGGAGAAGGAAGGGGACGACAAGGGGCTTGGGGAAGAGCTTAGCAGACTTTTGAAGAACTAGGGATAAGGAGTAGTTTTATGAGTGGACATTGGGAATCAAGGGATCGTGGGATAAGGAGTGAGGTAGCGATAGAGATTGAGGGGAAGGGAGTGCGTCGTTTTGAGCAGGAGTTTTATGGAGTGGCGCATGGGTTAAAGAGGCTGGAGGACAGCAGTGAGAACGTGCAGAGGGCGTGGAGGATTTATGAGAGGGAAGGGAAGTTATCAGGGTACATTGGTTATTTACGGAGGAAATACGAGAGGGTGAGGAGGAATGGTAAGACGAGTGCGGCAGAGCGAGGAAGGGAGAAGAGGAGTTATGAAGGTAGGAAGGAAGTGGAGGAGGACAGTTACTATGTACTGCGTAGTAGGTTGAGTTTTGACTTAGGGTACTACAAGGGTAAGGTTTACGAGAGTTGGAATCGGAAATTGAACAAGGTAGGAGTGACGGACAAGTTAAGTTTAGCGCGTCGTTATTTTAAGAAACCGTTGAAGAGGGAGTACGACTTTGAGGTGTACGAATTATGTCGAGTGGTGTTAAAGATAGACGAGGTATGTTAAGTCAGGAAGAGAAGAGTTTATTATTGGAGAGGTTGAGGGACCCGTTATGGAGGTTGAGCAACCTTTATGAGATCAAGTTGACGGATGGTCGAGTGATAAGTTATGAACCGAAGCCGTTTCAGAAGCGTTTGCATGAGGAGGCGTATATTCATGGGAAGAAGCGTTTTTTGATACCGAAGTCGCGACGTCAGGGGTGCAGTACGGCGATAGGAGTGATGATGGCAGACATGGCGGCGTTCAATGAGGGGTGGTTGTTGGCCTTGGTTGATAGGACGCAACCGGATGCGGAGGAGAAGTTGAATGAGATTGTGAGGGTAGCGTTGGATAGTTTGCATCGGAAGTTGCCTTGGTTGTTTGATTTGGAGTGCAACAATAAGAAGATCAAGGTGAGGATGAAGGGACGTCGAGTGAGTGAGATTGTTGGTGGGAAATATTTTCGAGGGAGTGGATTGGGTTTTGCGCACATCAGTGAGCTTGGGACGATAGCGGCGACGGAGCCGGGGAGGGCTAGGGAGATCATGAACGCGACGTTGCCAGCGGCGAAGGATGGTTTTATTTTCATAGAGACGACGGTACGAGGTGGGAAGAAGGGTGTGTTCTATGAGAACGTGATGAATGCGTTGAAGATTGAAGAGAGACACCGTGGGGAGAAGGACTTCGACGTGGTGTTTTTGCCGTGGTGGGAGGATTCGAACAATGAGTCGTTTGATGATGAGCCGTTGAGTGAGAGTACGGAGAGTTATTTTACGACGTTGAAGGCGAAATATGGTATTGATTTGAGGGCAGAGCAAAAGGTTTGGTGGCAGAAGACGAAGCGTCAGCATGGTTTATCCATGAACGAAGAATATCCTTCGACGCTGGAAGAAGCGTTTGAGGTACCGATGGAGGGAGCGATCTTGGAAGAGGTTCTGGAAGGAGCGATGACGGCTGGTCATTTTTTGCATGCGCCATATGATCCGACCTTGCCTTGCTATGCGACGTGGGACTTGGGGAATCCGTTGAACACGGTTTCTACGTTGTTCCAGTTGAAGGATGGGCTGATATGGATTTTTGATTGTGACTGTGGTCAGTACGGGAGTGAGGGACCACCGCAAAGGACAGCGCGCTTGTTGAGCAAATATCCTACATTGATTCGGAACTTTTTCCCGCATGATGCTGGATACATGACGGACACAGGGATGACGCAGGCCAACATGTGGCAACAGGCGGGGTTGCCGGGGATTGCGTGTCTTCCTAGAATAAGAGATAAATGGATAAGCATCAATTACTTGTTGAGCATGTTCCCGTTGTTTAGGTTTGATATTTCGGGAACAGAGAGGGCTTATCCGTACTGGTTGAGTTATCGGATGAAGCCAGCGCTTGGGGAGGATGGCGCCTACAAGAACGAGATTGTGCATGACAGTTCTTCGCATTGGGCTGATTCTTTGAGATATATAGCGGAGGCTCGGATGATGGGCTTGTTGAAAGAATCACGGGGTGTGAAGCCTGCGGTTTGCACGAAAAGATTTGGTAGTTATTTTTCTGAACTTAATGATAGGAGGGATTACAATGACATCTTCACTAGAAGAGAGAGGGGGAGAAGTCCTTCGAGCTTTCGGAATCAGTTTTGAGACGGCGTGGGAAGAGCATAGGCATCTTTTGCGACGGAGGTATTCTGATGGTCTTGTTATGGGGCATTTCTTTCATATTTCGGAGGGATGGGAAGACATGGAGGGGGTGTGGGAGAATGTGAAGGAGTGTTGCAATCCGAGCAATTCAGTTGGTCGAAATGAGGCGAATGGTTTTTTCTTTTATTTGGTAGTTGGTGACTATAGCAGGTTCGTTGTTTCCTTGTTAAAGATGCCTAAGATGAAATATTTTATTGGCTATCGGCGGGGGAATGTGTATCTGTATGGACGGAAAGAAGCTAGACTGCACCTAAAACTGATAGAAAGGAACAATAGACATGGGGGGAAATCCATTTAAAGCGATTGGCAACGCGATTACGGGAGTTATCAAAGGGATCGGAGCCATAGGTCTTCTTGGGAAGAAGCAAGAGCAACCGAGCGCACCGGAACCGCCCAAGCCAGTTGAGACTGTAGATGTTGACGTGAATGGGTCAGAATCGAAGGTTCGGAAGAACCGCCGTAGAAGTTCCTTTGGAGGTACATTCGTTGCTTCGAAGAATGCGCTTGGAGCGGGGAGTGGTGTTGGAGGGAAAAGCTTTTTAGGGCAATAAGATGTTAGCCAACACTCAAGACCCCAAAGAGAAGCGAGGTGCTTTATATGCATTTCGTCAGAGATACGTCAGCAATTGGCAGAGGATCGCGCAATATGTTGATCCTGAAAAGAAGTTCAACGTGAATGGAGCTGTCTATGAATCTACGCCTTCAAGTCTTGGCTACATTGACCAGACGCTGGAAAGAGCATTGAGGATCAATGCGGCGGGCCAGCATGAACTGATGACGCCCAAGAGCTACGAATGGTTTAGCTTTGAGCCGCTGGCTACGGTTGAGAACTACGAGAAAATTGATTCGACCGTCACGGATGTTTTCTATACGACTGGCCGTTCGGTTGCGTGGTTCATTCGCAATAGCAACTTCCACACGGCGTCGGAACAGTTTTACTTTGACCGGGCGGCTTATGGTCAGGCGGCGTTATGGTCGGAGTACGACAAGAAGAAAGGTCGGCTCAAGTTTGCATCGATTCCGGTTGGAGACTTCATGGTTGACCGTGACAAGTTTGGTGAGCTTCACACGTTTTGCTGGGATGAATGGATGAGGGTTCAGGACATTGTTGCGACGTTCCCTGAAAACGTGTTGCCTACGGTCGTTAAGGAGAAGTACAGGGCCAGCAGTGTTAACCCGGACAACCTGCTTGTGTTCCACTTGCTGGAGAAGGTAGAGAGGACGGGAGACCCGGAACTGATTGAAGAAGCAAATGGAAGGGCATGGGTGCTTCGTAGCGTGTTTGACATGACCGGGGACGTGTTGCTTACCCAATTCTTCCATACGTGCCCTGTTGTGGTGAGCAACTACTTTGACATTTCCAATTCGCCTTATGGTACAGGGGCAGGGAAGCGGGCCTTGGGCGACCAGATTGAACTTACCAACAATCTTAAGGCGCTTTCGGAATCTGCCATGCAAAAGATATTCCCGCCGATGCTGGTGCCGGAAGGGTTTGATGGGAACATTGACTGGGGGTTTGGCGGGGTTACTACATTCAATCCCTTGAACGTCCAGAACAAGCCTACGCCCTTGTTCCAGAACATGATGCAGGCCAATGAGATGCAATGGCAGGTCCAGCGTCTGGAGAGCAACATTCAGAAGTCTTGCGACATGGACTTATTCGCGCCATTGTTGCAGGTGAAGGACCCCCAATACATGAAGGCAACGGTTGCCCAGATGATTGAGTCCTACTCGGCACGGATTGCTTCTCCTGCCTACACTCGCCTTCTGGAGGAATTCCTTGAGCCTGTTGTGTTCCGGTGCTATGACCTTCTTTCCAACGAGAATCTTGTTCCAGTCTTGACGAATGATTTCAAGATCAAGTTCACGACTCCGTTCCAGATGTTGCTTGACCGCCACAAGCCGACCTTGTTTGCGGAGTTCATGCAGACCATAGCCATTCCGATGGCCCAAATTGACCCTTCTGTGCTACAGGCACTGAATACGGATTTCATTTTGAGGGACGGCATCAAGGCGCTTGGCATGGACACGAAGAACCTCAAGACCGAAGCCGAGATCAAACAGATCAGGACAGCTCAACAAAATGCCCAGAACCAAAGCGATGCGCTGACGCAAGCCTTGGGGGCTTCCCAGATTCAAAAGAACCTTGGTCAGGCTGTTAGCGACATGCGATGATTTACCATGAACACACAACATCAAGAAAGACAACCCCAGAAAGGAACCAAGATCATAGATTTCCTCGGCAATCCAAGTGTTGCCGTGGAGAAGGACTTTGAATCTTTTACGGAGGAATTCAAGCAAAGCCCGTTTAGCCCGAAGCTGATACAATACCTTGAGGCGTTTGTAGACAGTTCCTTGGTTGATAAAGATTCATGTCCTAAAGAGGCGTGCGTTGTGAGCGGCTTTGACACCAACAAGGCCATGTTCCTCATGGGCGCGCGCCAAGTGATTATGCTCCTTAAACACATATTAGAAAAATGATTGATACAAATCCGAACAGCCAGCCAAGCGCCCCGGCCCCGACCCCGGCTCCAACCACGACGCCTGCTCCGTCAGGAGACGCAGGGCAGGGACAGCCTCCCGTTACCATTCCCGGCACGATAAGAACCGACCAGCTCCCGGCTGGCACTTCACAGGAAGGGTTCAGAATTGCCGACATCCTCGGAGAAGACGGTTCTTTCAGTGAAGGATGGACCGCGAAGTTTGAAGAAGCTGATTCTTTGGGCAAATATAAGAACCTGAATGAATTGGTAAAAGGGTTCGTGAATGCGAACAAGCTCATCGGCAAGAAGTCGGAAGGCGTGTCCAAGCCGGGAGACGGCGCCAGCGAAGAGGAAATCAAGGCATGGCGTGCGCACTTGGGAGTGCCGGACTCTCCTGATGGGTATTCAATCCCTGATGAGTACAAAGATGATTACGATGAGGCAAGCTTCAAGGAATTTGCGGAGTTCGCACACAAGCATAACATTCCTGCGGAAACGGCACAGGAGCTTCTGAAATATCAGGACGCCTTGTACAGGAAGAACAACGAAGAGTTCGGCAGGCGCCTTGAGGCCGCATCCAAAGAAGCGGAAAAATACTTCAAACAGGAGTGGGGTCCGCAGTACGAAAGGAACGCGATCATCTTGAAGCAAAGCTTGGTGAATGCCGGGGTGAACATCGACGACCCCGCTCTCTCAATGGCGTTGAACAACACTTACATCTTGGAAGCGTTGTATGAAAAGGCGGCTAAGTATCAGGAAGGGACGATGCCGACGCCAGCCATCATGGGAGGCAACACGGCTACCATCAAGCAACAGATGCTCGACATGGTTACGGAATATGGCGACACTTCGCACATGCCAAAAGATGTGCGTGAAAGGTATTACGCTTTAGCCCGGAACCATATTGAATGGTAGTGAAGCTTTTCCTGTTGACTTCGCAATTCATTTTTGTATAAAGAAAACGCTTTTTGTTTCTCGACGAATAGTAATGTATGTTCCAGCACCCTAGTTCACGCTAGGGTGCTGTTTTTTTGTTGCCAGAATACTGCTTTCCTCGTATAAGTTCATTGTCTCCCAAAAGGAGTCGATCGGGTATTCTTCTTGTTTTGATTGAATCAATGGTGTCTGTGCGCTTCTGTAAAAGGGAGCGCACAGATTTTTTTATTGCATGTGTGCGAAAAGTGTGATTGCTTGAACTTGAGCAACCCGAAAGGATACTTGCGCAATTAGCACAGTGAACCACCGCCGTTCACACAGTCAGCCCTAATTAGGATACCTGTTTGATGAAAGAGAAATCATTCGTCTAGGCGGTACAACGTAACCAACAAAAAATTATGGCTAATTACGGTAACTTTTATGACTTGGCGGTAAATGAATATTCGCCTTCAATTTATGCTGGCATCCAGCAGGATACTTCGCGCACGGAGCGTTATCTTCGCGTCTATCCGCTTAGCTCCCGCCAGCGTCGGTTCCAGATCATTGATCCTGTGAACTCCACGGAAATCACCGATCTTTACGGTGACACGAACCCACAGCAACCTGAATTCAACGTTCGCTGGCTCAAGACGAGGCCCTATAAGTCCACGCATGAAATCAATCGCATTGATATGGCGATGGCAGGAACCATTGAGTCTCCTATTCCTCGGATCGTTCAGGCTGAACGTATGGAAATGGCTCGTCGCCGTGACCAGATTGCGGTTCAGGGCCTCATTGGTACGGCATGGACTGGCGAGAATGGTGACGTTGCAGTGCCCTTCAATGAGCAGTTGAACACAATTCCTGTAGGCTACAATCCCTCCGGTTCTTATACGGCTTCTGGCCTTACGTTTGAAAAGCTCTTGCAGATCAGGACCATCTTTGGTGCCCGCAACGTGTTTGGCCAGAACGTAGGTCGTCAGGACTTGGGCGGCCCGGAAGTTATCCTTCTCATCACCCATGAAGAGCTGGCAGGTCTGCTTAAGGAAGAACGCTTTACGAGCATCCTTTACAATGTGAATCGTCCGATTGGCGAGGATGGCAACATCTTTGATGCAATGGGCATTCGCTTTGTGGCGCTTTCTCCCGAAATGCTTCCCTTCGGAACGAGGAAGCTTGGTTCTGCGACTGATCCGACTGCGGGTGCTGACACTCAAAACGTTCGTACCTGCATTGCGTTCAACATGAATGCCGTGGCCTTCGGGGTGCTGGAAGAAATGTTCGTGCGCATCGACGAACGCCGCGACAAGCAGTACGTGTGGCAGACCTACACGGAAATCGCTATGGGTTGCACCCGTATCGAAGACAAGGGCGTTCTCAAGGTGGACGTCATCGGAACTCAAATGGCTTACTAAAGAAAGGATAAAACAAAATGGCTACTTTTCCGAGCATGGCTAAAGCGCAGGTCGCGGAGGGACTTCCTCCCTTCCTGAACGCTCAAATGTCACGAGGCGCTACTTTGAAAAAGGTAGTTGCCTACACAGCAGGGACGGCCGCTACGGCAGGCGGTTCCACCATTCAGGACATTGATCTACCAGAAGGTTGCATCATTGACTTGAGTTCAGTCGCTCTTTCCCATAATGGCGTTGGAGCTGGGACTTACACTGTTTGTGTTGCCCTGACCGATAAGAACGGGAACATCGTGGATAACATGATTGCCCCTATCGCTGTTTTCGCGGCTACAGCTGCGGCTAATGAAATCGTGAGGAATAACACCACGGCCAATGGCAATGATCCGGGCCTTCTGATGCTTGATCCTTACGAGAAGATTCTGTCATATATTGATTCCTCAGGAGGTTGGCCTGACGTGAGGGACAAGAACAGCGTGCTGAAAGAAAAATATCATTTCTGCATTGTTGTTCAGAATTCTGCGGCAGTCGCCGCGAACAAGACCTACACTGTCGTGATGGACCTCATCATTCCATAATCTAACCCTAAGCGGCCAATGACTGATCTAGAAGTAGCGAACTTTGCTCTTGGATTATTGGGGCAATACAAAGTATCTGTATATCCTGATAATCCGAACAAGCCTACTGTTTACGGTCAGGCATTGGCCGCTTATCTTCCTTTTGCTATCAACGACTTAATGATTGATGGCAATTGGAACTTCGCTCGAAAGAGAGTAGAATTGTTGCCTTCTACCACGGAGAAGCCAGCCTTTGGTTACTCGAATGCGTTCCCGCTCCCCGAAGATTTGGTGACAATCATTTCAGTGAATGGCCAGCCTTGGGAGAACCAACTCCAATTTGTGCAAATTGAAGGTCAGTTTTTGTATGCCAACACTGATTTAATGAGGCTGGTTTACATTGGGGACATTCAAGACAAGACCACTACGCAAGAATTTCCTTCCATCCTGCAACCGCTTTTAGGGATTAGATGGGCGCAATTGAGTTGCGTTCGCATCACAAACAATCTGGATTTGTACAATCTTCTTGCGGACATGTACCTTCGTGAACTTTCCCGGCTTAGGGAGAACGACTACATCAACAACACTGGAGGCAGGTACAACTACTACAACAGATTGATGCGTCAATCTGGGTGGGGCAGGGTTCCTTATGGTACCACGTTCCCGTTTGGTGGTCACAATTATCTTTATTAAAAATGGCTGACAAAAGGCAAACACAGCTTCAACTTAACTTCAACGGGGGGCAGGTCTCGGAATCGTTCACGCCTCGCGTTGACATGCAACGTTACCTGACGTCATGTTCCCGGATGAGGAATTTTATACCTCGCCAGTACGGGAAGCTTCAAAGGCGTCCGGGGTTCAAGCTGGTTGATCGGCTGAATGGCCCTGTCCGTCTCCTTTATTTCCCTTGCACTTCGGAGGATATTTACATTGTTTGCCTGCACGCCGGAGTCAAGCCGGGCATGTCTGGCTTCGCCACGATCTACCAATGCGGTCACCTAGAAGAGACTCCTCGCCCTATATGGAATATTCCATTGGACCTTAAGCAAGAGTATGCCAAGAATGGGTGGACGTCTCCTTTCACCGAGGAGGAATTGCTGGAAGTCAAATATGTCTCACAGAACGACAAACTATGGATTGTCCACAAGAATCACTTCCCTCTTGTTTTGACGAGGACTCGGACTGAATCAGGCTCTATCACTTTCAAGTTAACGGAATTTACTTTCCTAATCTTTCCGTCTTCGGATGATTACCTTGACTCCATGAGCGACTCTCTTGGCTCAGAGCTTGTGGATATTGGTATGATGACAATGTCCCAGTCCGATTATCCTGATATAGAATACAACGCAAAATCAACTACTGCTTTTGCCAGTATGTTTTGCGACATTCCGTTCTTATATGATCCTTCTTGGGGTTTTGCTCAGTATGGAACAATTGTTAATAAATGGCTTAAGGGATGGCAGTCGGGAGATATTGTAAACTGCAACATTCGCACTAGAGCGACTGACGCCTATTATACTGGCCAATTATATAATTGGGCTGAGATAAATACATATCCTCAATTTTTTAATGCGGTA
>OIXG01000745.1_pt1 | contig 37206 bp, 30 predicted proteins | sample 1587731 | NCBI WGS metagenome assembly OIXG01 (sample SAMEA3888908, study PRJEB22519) | human gut metagenome | biome: human gut; feature: human-associated habitat; material: faeces | place: Denmark | collected 2010 | reverse complement strand
AGGGAAACCAAGCGAAATCCGATGCTTTTAGGGCTGGCAAGAAGCCAAAAAGGCAGCGAAAATCGAGGAAACCGCCGGAATCCGCTGCCTTTAGGGCTGGCAAGAAGCCAAAAAGGCAACGTAAAAAGGGAAACCAAGCGAAATCCGATGCTTTTAGGGCTGGCAAGAAGCCAAAAAGGCAACGAAAATCGAGGAAGACGCCGGAATCCGCTGCCTTTCCCGGGCGAGACAAGGCGAAAAGGCAACGTAAAAAGGGAAATCAAGCGAAATCCGCTGCTTTTCCCCGGCCTCACAAAACCAAACAAATAAAAAACACCAAAACAGGTTGTCTTTGTAAATGAACTATGTTATACTAAATGAGTAATTGGAAATCAAGATTTCTTACAAGTACATTTCGTACAAGAATTCACACAAAACAAAATTAAATAGAAAGCGGGGAATTTGATGGAGAGAAAAATCTTACAGAGAATGGAACAATTGGAGAAAATCAAGAAAGGTCTTGAAAAGAGATTACAAGGGGTGCAGATTCGAAAGGTGGAATGTAAAAAAATTCGTGGACATTACCGCTATTATTTGGATCAGAAATATGTCGGGAAGCAGGAAATCACGGCACTTAAGCGGTTGGTTGAAGAGGAATATTATGCAAAACTGCTTCCGGAAATAGAAAAGCAAATTGCAAATTTAAGGAAGGTGTTGCGAAATATTGATGAATTCAACTTGGAAAAAATATACAATGATATGCACGCGGGGAAAAGGAAATTGATTACAACAGGGATTTTGAGCAGGGAAGAAAAGATTCGTAGATTTGCGGAAGAAATCTACGAAGGGAAGCCGATTGAGGATGATCGGACGGAAATTTATACCAATAAAGGCGAGCGGGTTCGGTCAAAATCGGAAAAGATTATTGCGGACCATTTTGAGAGACGGGGGATTTTGTACCGATATGAAAAGCCGGTATATTTGATGGTGGATGGACAGATGAAACCATTTTATCCGGATTTTACGGTGATTAATAAGCGGACGGCGAAGATTTTTTATGTGGAACATTTTGGGATGATGGATGATAGTGTTTATTACAATGGAACATTGCGGAAATTGGATATATATGAGAAAAATGACATTTTGATCGGGCGGGATCTTTTGATGTTTCATGAAACGGGGAAAAGGGCATTAGACATGAAAAATATAGATAAATATATAGATGAGTATATGGTGTAGTGGAATTTTCTGTATTGATAGAAGCAAGATGCCAGCCGAATCAAAACTTCCCTGGATTGACAGAGATAGCACAGAAATAGTATACTGATGATAAGTAAATTTTAGAGGAGGCAGATTCATGATTCGACACATTTTGTTTTGGAACTATACAGAGAAAGTAAAGGAAAAGCATGGCGAGGAAGAAGCACTTCGGTTTATGCAAGATTCAGTGGCGACGATGAATGGAAATATTGACGGACTTTTGCAGGCGGAAATTGGAAAGAACATCGCAGGCGGATACGACCTTGTCTTTTATGCCGAATTTACAGACGAAGCGGCATTGAAAGCATTTATGAATCATCCGCTGCATGTGGCGCACCGTGAACGCTGCAAAAATATCGTGACGGACCGGCTTTGCGGTGATCTGGTGACCGGAGACAACAGATAATTAGTAGTTGTAGAAGAGGGGGAGACGCATGGATTGGAGACGTTTATCAATTTTTGCTCTGGCAGGGGTTTTGTGTATAGGAGCGGTTTCCTGTGGAAAAAAGGAGACAGAACAGACGCAGGAGCAATCGCAGCAGATCAAGGATGAGATCAAGCCGGCATCTAAGCAGGCTTATGAAGAGTGTCAGGATGCCATTGATTATTTTTGCAGTATGATGGAAGTTAAAAAACAGCAGTTAAATCTTATTTTTAACTTTAGGACGCACAATGGGGCGTATTCCTATGATATCGGTGTGGATGGAAAACAGGATTTGACGGGAACCTACATATTTTTTAAGGATTGGGACAAAACAACCGAAAATTCTAAAGAGGAAACATGGTCAATCGCCAGGAAGGTTACCGAAGCGGAAAAGAAGGAGCGGAATCTGGAAAAAGAACTTGGCAATCAGTGCAATAAAAATCTTTATGAAGAACTGAGTTTCGAAGAACCGGAAGCGGATCCGGAGGCAGTAAAATTGTCAATTGATGAATCTACCGTAAAGAAGTACGATGAAAAGCGAGTGGGGACGGACGATATCTGGGAGTGCTGGAGTGGGTTTATCGATCAAACAGACCATTTTGCGGTGTCATATTATGGGGACACTTCCGGATGGAAGACAGGACAATTCGATGGGAAAAAATGGAAAATGGAACAGCATGCGGTATTTGGGGATGGAGAGTATTACCATTATGATGCCGGGGCAGGACTTTTGTGGTATTTCGACGGGAAACGTTTGATGGCAGGGGATGAGAACGGAAAGACATTGTACGATTTCACTATGTCAGAATGGTATAAAAAGAATCATTTGGAGAAAGATCCGACAGACAAATATAATATTGTGCCATTGACAAGGGAAAAGGCGATATTTAACTGCAATCTGGAATCCAAGGAAAAGCAGGCATCATATGTCGTTGATTTGAAGACCATGAAGATTGAAAGAAGTTTTGATGTGGCAATGTATGGCAATTATTATGATGGCATTTTTTACAACTTTGACAATGATAAAAACATATTGGAAATGATCGATGTGGAGACGGGAGAGACAAAGGAAAAGCTGGATTATTCGGCGATTTCAGAGGGGATACCGGAGAGCATCCATTATCGGAGTTACAATGAGGAAATGCAGGAATTGGATTATTTGGAATACTGGAAAGGGGATGAACCGATCCGGTATTGTGTCAATGAGAATACCGGAGAAATCTATTTTTCCTATTTTAATGGGCTATTTCATTATAACAAAGAGACAAAAATACTGGAAAAAATTGTCGATTCAAAGAATCAGAAGCTTTTTCCGGATATGCATGGAGAGTTCCAAGTCGGTTCGGATGGGAAGATTTATATGCTCGGATTTCTGGGCGGCGGTGACGACGAAGGGCCGATTGATTTCTTATATATGACGCCAAAGGAAAAGGATTAGGTGCGTAACGATTCAGGACTATCCCATCACCGTGGCCCTGAATCGTTTTATATTAATGGTGTCATGTATAACGGAAGAAAAAGAATCCCATTTTCTTCTTTCAGATCATTGGGGTGAAGCACATAAGGAATGTGCAGCTGCTCTTTGTATTTTTCTTTAAATTTACGCAGGGAAGTCAGCGTATAATTTTTACTTGATTTCACCTCAATTGGTGAAATATTATGGCGGTTGCTGATCTTGCTTTTTGCGGTCAAAAAGTCGATTTCCATGCGGAGACTTGCATCGTCGCGGGAAGGATTGGAATAAAAATACAATTTATGGCCGCTTGCCGTAAGCATCTGGGCGACAATATTTTCCATAATCATTCCTTTATTTACTTCCAATTTGTCAAATAAAAGTTTCTTATAAATTTCTTCACTTACCAATCCGTTTTCATCAAAAGCATGGCTGATCAAAAGACCGGTATCTGCCATATAGCACTTCAATGTCATGCGATCCATATTCAGCTTCAATCCGATATTTGGTGCTGTCGAATTGTAGCAGATATTTGTAATCATGGCATCAGAAAGCCAGAATAAAGCATCCTCATATTCCCGGAAACGTGCCTCCTTCTTCAAAGAGGAAAATTTGAATTTTGTATCATGTTTCTGTAACTGGGCAGGAATGTCGTCAAAAATCTGGGCTACTTTCATCTGATAACCTTCTGCGTGTTTTATGATATCTGCCCGGTAAAGTTCCAAAATATCCCGCTTAACACGGTCGACTTGGTCAAAATCGTGCGAATCACGGTAAGTTTTTACAGCCTGCGGCATCCCGCCGACGATAAGATATTGGCGGAAATAGTCCATAGTTTTGCGGTGAAGCACTTGCCCCATAGGCTTTTTTTCCTCAAAACAAAGGCGAATAAAATCCATCAGTGTATCGTTGTCGAGCGCCCATAAAAATTCTTCGAAATCCAAAGGGTACATTTTCATATGGCGTTCTTCGGAAGGAATGACGATGTCTGCAACATTTTTCTTAATCGTCATCAGGGAACCGGTTTCAACATAATCATAACGCCCGTCTTCGACAAGATATTTGATGGCAGCGCGTGCTTTGGGAAACAATTGAACTTCGTCAAAAATAATCAAACTTTCACGTTCATAGAGTTTTACTCCATAAAAGTTTGATAAATAGAGAAAAAACATATTTAAGTCGTTTAAATAATGAACAAAAAGATCTGTAATTTCAGCAGGCGCACGGTTGAAGTCAATAAGAATATAACTTTTATATTCCTTTTTGGCAAACTCCTGCGCAATATAACTTTTACCGACACGCCTTGCACCATCGATCAATAAGGCAGTACGCCCATTTTCTTCTTTCCATTTCTGCATGGAATCATAGATTTTTCGTTTCATGATATACCCCTCCTTACACGAAAACGAGATTTTTATAAGTATAGTATATCACGAAAACGAGTTTTTTAAAACCATAAAATTACACGAAAACGAGATTTTCCTTACAGATTATTCAAAAACGCTCTCGTTGCGTTCTTGTTTCGTTGTAGCGAATATGGTATAATCTGAAAAACGAAACTTTGGAATAGAATATATAAGGAAAACAAATGCGGAAAATTGATCAAAATGCTGAATCAATATTGCCGCAGATAAAAGGAGAATCAATGTGAAAATAGCAGTATTTTTCCCGGGAATCGGGTACCGTTTTAATAAACCATTGTTGTATTACAGTAAAAAACTGGCAAAAGAATGCGGGTATGACACCTTTTTGGAAGTGGATTACCGGATCAAGAAAACAACGAATATACGCGGAAATGCGGAGAAAATGAGAGAAGCTTTTGACGAAGCCTGCGAGAGTGCGGAGAAATTTCTTGCGCCGATCCCGTGGCAGGAGTACGACGAGATCGTATTCATATCCAAAAGCATTGGCACAGCCGTAGCAGCACATTTTACCAATGTTTACCGGTTGAAAGCAAAGCAGATTTATTATACACCGCTCGCACAGACATTTTTGGCAAATCCGGCGCCGGGCATCGCTTTTTGCGGCACCGCGGATCCGTGGGTTCCGGATGTCGATAACGTGATCTATCAGTGCGCGCAGGCGCAGATCCGAAGTTCCCAGATCGAGGGGGTAAATCATTCGCTCGAAACTGACGACACGTTGGGAAATATTGACATCCTACGTGAGGTCATGCAGGAGACAAAGAACTATTTACAGGAGTAAGGTAAAGGAGATGTACTGCAGTTCGTCGTGGAGCGCGTTTGAGATCATCAGCGCGCCATTGTGCTTTTTCACAATGTTTTGCAGGATGGAAAGCCCAAGCCCGTGTTTTTCCGCCTCGACGGTTTTGGTCGTATATCCCCTTTTCAATATTTGTTCGCGAAATGCGTCGTTGACGGTCTCTCCCGGATTGTCAACGACGATCAAATGCAGGATTGCTTGAATCGTGTTATTGTGGCCGTGCTGCGTCTCCCGCACTTTTTGAATCAGGTTGTCGAGAACCGGCAGATATTGCTCATAATAATGCAGTTCCATCGTGCTGCGGCGGTTAATGAGGATCTGCTGGGTAAAGACCAATCCGGAAATCAGGATAAGAAATACGATTAAAAAGTTTTTAACAAAATGCGGAATATAAGTAATCTCCGTGTTAATGATGTATGATTTATGGCACCGGACAAAGTGGGAAGGCAGTTTGCCAAGCAGTTCTGTCATGGAGAACTGACGCGATCGAACTTCGTATTCACCTGTAAAATAATGGAGATAACGTCCTTCCGAATGCACATAAAGGGGGCTGTCCAGACTAAGGGCATGGTAGATTCCTTCGGGATCGCGTACATAGAGCTGCTCGATATGCGAATCAAACAAGTCGTCTAACTGCGTAAACAATTCCTCTTTCGTGTATGGCTTCAGCAGAAAAGCAAAGCAGTGAAAGGTGTTCAATGCCTGTTTCAGATAATCGCCATACGATGTCACGTAAATAAGCGGAGTGTGGCGGTAAGCGGAAGTTTCCTGCAAAAAACGGCTGAATTCCAGCCCACCATGGTCCTTATCGTCTTCCTTGAGCGAAATGTCAAGAAAAAAAGCAAAAACCGGTGGATGACCCACAAGTGCTGCCCTGGCTTCCGCGATAGAAGCTGCTGTCAGAATCTGCAGAGAAATGCTCCGCCGTCCGGCATATTCGTTCATCCACTGGCACAGAGATTCCCGTTGCAACATGTCATCTTCCAAAATAAGTATTGTACGTTTAATCATATCGTTTCCCCCGCTAGTAATGTTATCAATCATTGTAGCAAAATTACCACAAAAAGTAAAATAAATTTTAAAATTGTGGGAGTAGGTGTCCTGAATGGTTACAAATTATGTCGAAATGATACGAAAATATCTGCCATTTATGACAAAATATACACCGTTCATGACCGATTTTTCACAAATACTATGCGGAAAATTGTCAGGATGTTACAATATTTGCGGATTGAGCGTGTAGAAAAAGGGCTCAAATAGAAAGATTTTATCATACAGAAATAAGAGACAGGTACACTTGGAGAGCGGCCTGTCTCTTGTTTCTGTAGTTTTGTGTTCAAATAGAGTTGAGTAAGTGTAAATCTGTTGTCAATCCGCGTCATTTCCGGTGATTGCGAGATAAAATTCCCGCGAGATAGCCATCAAATGATTCTTTTGTGAATCCGACAATGATTGTAAATAAAAGGCAATCATATCGAGGCTTTCCTGATCTCGTTTACTTTTCTGCGATGCCGAAGTCTCGGATTTCCCAAGAAGAATGTAATCGGCAGATGCATTGGTCGAACTGCAGATTTTGTACAATGTCTTGGTCGTCAGACTCTTATTTCCACGTTCCACATCACTCAGAAAACTATCCGATATGTCACAAAGATCACTAAAGCGTTCTCTGGTATATCCCATATTTTCGCGGATTGTTCGGATACGAGCTCCCACCGTTATGTTTAGTTCATCTTTGACCATAATGGCAATCTACCTCCAAATCAATTGAATAAGTGAAGAAACTCGTTTCTATCTTTATAGAATAGCAAACAGGGTACGTTTTGTACACATTCTAAAGAGTTATACGACACATTCTATAGAGTTGACAAAAACAGACAAATCTAGTAAAATATTAGGCGGAAATACCATAAATGAGCATATCCAAGAAGTGCTGGGACATGTGAAATGCTGGGAAATGGAAATGTTAAATTTTTATGAATTTGTTGGAAAAACAAGGAGATAGAAAAGAGGAGGACAGCGTTATGTTGAAGGCAAAAAAGAAATGGGTGGCAGTATCGTTAATTATTGCAATTCTTTTCGTTATGATCAATTACCCCACACATGATAAATCGAGTAAAGCAGAGACACAAAATGCGATAGAGTTTTTTGTAACTCCGGCACCTAGTACAACTCCAGTGCCTAGTGCAACTGTGGCACCTTTAGCGACACCATATTATGATTATGGTGTCAGCAATCCGACGATCAGTAATGGGGTAACAACATGGGATTGTGTGTATTTTGGAAATTACTGGCAAAATGACACGAATAGAGATGGAACCGCAGACCAGCAGGATGACAAAGAACCAATTAAATGGCGAGTGCTTTCTGTAGATGGTAATGATGCGTTTTTAATGGCGGACCAATGTTTGGATTGCCAGCCTTACAATGATGAATACGAAGATGTGACATGGGAAACTTGTACTCTTCGCACATGGTTAAATAGCACATTTTTGAACGATGCGTTCTCCCTGAACGAAAAAAGCGCGATTTGGTATACAGATGTGGTAAATGAAAAAAATCAGCATTATGAAATAAATGGTGGAAATGATACAGTAGATCGGGTATATCTCTTATCAGAAAAAGAGAGTTTTCAAACTGCACATGGCTTTCATGCTAGTAACGAGAACGGTGTCACAAGGGAATCGAGTGTCTCAGAGTATGCGAAAGAGTGTGGTGCATATACGAGGGAAGAAAATGGTTACTGGTGGCTCCGATCAATAGGAGGGGCTAGGAATTACGCAATGCGGGTAGATTATGAAGGATGGGTTGGAGAATATGGTGTTTATGTTATTGGAAATGAATATGCTGTTCGTCCGGTTCTTCACATCAACCTTTACTCCAGCGAGTGGAGTCCTGCAGGAACAGTAACATCGGATGGTGTGATAACAACTCCAACACCGACACCAAGTCCGACGATGACTCCGATCCCAACACCAACAGTTGAGCCAACTCCTACTCCTGAGATAACTCCAGGATGTGTAACCATGCCACCTACCCCGACTCCGGTCATTGTACCGTCTCAATCTCCAACGCAAACAACGCTGGCACCGGTTATACCGCCGACGTATCCCACCACACCGGCGATCGCTATCACGAAAGAAGAGGAGCAGGACGAAGCCAATCCGGAATGGGATGAAGATTACGAAGAGGAAGAGACTGCAACTTCCAAGAAAACGACAAAGAAGACAGTAACTCAGTTCACAGTAAGAGGATTGAAATACAAAGTGCTCAAAAACACATCAAAGAAGCGCACAGTGGCGATCGTTGGTGTGGCGAAGAAAGGGCAGAAAAAGTATGATATTCCGGCGAAAATCAAGTTCAAAGGAAACAGTTTTCAAATTGTAAATATTCGGAAAAACGCATTCAAAGGATGCAGGAAAACCAAATATCTATATATAAGAAGCAAAACCATTCAGAAAATTGACAAAGGTGCGCTGAATGGACTGTCGAAAAAGTGTAATTACAAAATCATCAAATCAAGGATGAATAAATACCGGAAGATGATACTTAAGTCATTGAAGTAGGCGAGCAAAAATGACAAGAAAGTTGATAATTTTTACATTTTCATAGAGAAACAGAAAAATGCGTTATAATGCAAGAAAACCAAGGTGCACAGGAGGTTACAAAATATGGCAGATACGCAGTTAAACATTTCATATCACAGCATAACAGATAAAGGAGGGCGTGCTGTCAATGAGGATTCACTGGGAATACTTCCGACAAAAGATGCGTTGTATTTTTTGCTCTGTGATGGATTAGGCGGGCATGGAAGCGGAGATATCGCTTCTTCGTTTGTCGTCGAGCAGATGAAAGCAAATCTGGAAAAAGGGATTTCTGTCGAGGAAAGCATTACGCGGACACAGCAGGCGTTGCTTGAAAAGCAGAAAAAAGAAGATGCGACGGACAAAATGAAAACGACATTGACTTGTCTTACGATAAGCAATTTAGATGCGAGTTTCGCGCACGTCGGAGACTCCCGCATTTACTATTTTGAAAAAGGAAAATACATCGTGCGGACACAGGATCACAGCGTGCCGCAGATGTTGTATCAAAGTGGCGAGATCAAGGAAAAAGACATTCGGCATCATGTGGACAGAAGTCGTCTTTTGCGGGTAATGGGAACCGAATGGTCCTCTCCCAAATATCAGATTACAAAAGGAATGCATATTTCCCAAAACAGTACATTTTTACTTTGCAGCGATGGATTTTGGGAGCTGATCGATGAAAAAATGATGTGCAAGCTCTTGAAAAAATCCGCGACACCGGAAGAATGGCTGGAAAGCATGCGGGAAGTCGTATTGCAGAATGGAAAAGGCACCAATATGGATAATTATTCTGCCATCGCAGTATTTGTTCGCTGACAGAGAAAGAAAAGAGGAAAAATATGGTAATTAAATGCAATAATGGACATTGGTATGATTCAAATGTTGACTTGGTTTGTCCGCATTGTAAGCGGGAAAATGGAAAACTCGCGATCAAACTGGATGATAAGGAAGAAGACGATAAAACCGTCTCTTTCATCGATGTGGCAGAAGGGATGGAAGGGCTCGACCGGCAGATCGAGAAATCCATAGCAAGTGTGAACAACGAAGTGTCAGATGATTTTGACTTTGACATGGCAGACATTGATATAGAAGACAGCGATAAGACGATTGCCCTTGGATTTTTCGGAGTTTCCGAGGAAATTCAGCCGGTGACAGGATGGCTGGTCTGTGTTGAAGGCGGGGAAAAAGGAAAAGATTACCGGCTGCATTCCGGAAAAAACTTCATCGGAAGATCGCCGAAGATGGATGTCGTGGTACTCAAAGACGATCACATCGCCAGAGAAAAACATGCCTCAATCGTATACGATCCGAAAGGACATGGATTTTACATTTCACCGGAAGATGCGAATCTGGTGTATCTGAACGATACATTGCTGTCAAATGTGCAAAAATTGACAGAAAATGACAAAATACGAATCGGAGAGACCGAATTTGTATTCGTACCATATTGTAAGGAGGAGAGAAGATGGCTGGAAGAATAAGGAAATACATAGGAGCGCTTGGATTACTGTTGCTGGCGGCATTGTGGCTGCAGCCGGGAACTCAGGTGCAGGCAAAGACATTTATGACACCTTATCTTGTCGAACAGGCACACGGAAAAGCACCGGATGTTACGGCTTATGTGACTGGGGGGAAAATGAAAAAATCTGCAGCGTTTTCCGGAACAATCGGAGATGGCATCACATTGATGCAGTCCGGCGAGACCGTTTCCTTTGAAGAGAGCGGCGAGGGAATCCGGTATATCGTTCTTGTGGACAACTCCGGATCGGTAGAGCCGGGACAGCTTGGCGAAGCAAAAAAACAGTTGATGAGTCTTCGTAAAGAAATGTCAGATGCAGATCAGCTCTGCCTCTACACCGTAGGGGGAAATGATTCTGCCGGAAGCAAGAAAAATGTGCTCGGAAGAGAAGTACAGGGAAAAGACGGCGGAAATTTGTCGACCGATCTGAAAAAGATCAAAGGAATCAAATATTACAACAGTAAAAAAAGCAAAACTGTTTTGTACCGCTCATTGCGGGAAGTGCTGGAAGAAAATCCGACGGTAGAAAAAAGAACCGTAGTGCTTTTGGTGACAGACGGGGAAGACGATTCGACAGGAAAAAATAACGACAAAGAAGTGATTCGTAAAGCCGTTTCGGAATCCATGATTCCGGTATACGGAGTGCTTTTGTACAACAAAGCACAAAAGCCAAACAAAACCAAGATGAAATACACACGCGACAAAATCTTAGATGAAAAAAACTGCCGCGGTTATTATGCGGACTGCAGCGGAACAAAATCAAAGAAAACCGTTGCCTCTGCGTTTAAAGATATCAAAACGATATGGAAAAAGGGAACCTTTGTCGTTCATCTGAAAGCACCATCCAATAAAAAAGTAGATGGCATCGCAAAACTGACATTGACGGCTTCCGTGGACGGAAGTGCGCAGGCGATGGATGCGGTCAATGTAAATTACAGTTCCTTTGCCGAAGATACGACACCGCCGGAGATCAAAGACATCAAAAAAGTGCAGGAAAACTCAATCAGCTTTACCCTGAGTGATGATTCCGGAAATGTGATCGGAGCGGACAAGGCAGCCAATTATATTGTAAAAACAAAAACAGAAAAAGGCGATGGCAAAATTTGGAAAGTAAGCGGTGTGAATTATAACAGCGTAAACAATAAAGTCGTCCTTACCTTTGAGGAAGCTCTTTATACCGGAGATTATACATTGAACTGTAACAATATCTGCGACGATACGCAGGAGCAGAACAAATTGACAAAATCCTATGATTTTTCCTTTGAAGGTTTGGATGAGGGAAAAGAAAAGACAAAAGAATTTGTCAAATCTTATTGGTGGATCGCTGTCATTGTGCTCGTTGTAGTCATTGGCTTGATCGTGGTTATCATTGTGAAGAAAAAGCCGGGCAAGGTCATTGAAGTGGATCCGACAGATATGTTAAAAGCCGATACCAAATTGATCCGACTGACAATCACAGACCGCGCAGGCACGATTAAAGATGTCGAGTGGAATGTCGAGGGAAGTTTGTTTGTAGGAAGATCGGAGATGTGTAACATTTTCTTTGATGACGAGAGACTGTCCAAGCAGCATTTTGTTATCGAAGTAACCAAGATGGCATGTTATATCGAAGATTTGGAATCGACTAACGGAACGTTTGTCAATGGTGTAAAAGTAACTTCCAAACGTATGCTTTTGGAAGGTGACAAGATTACGGCAGGAAGGGAAACGTTTGTATTCCATGTGATGAATGATTCACAGGCAGCAGAGTAGAAATGATGCGAGAGTGGATTGGAGAGAGTTATGATGAAAGGATATGCATTTTGCCCCAATTGTTTTCAGACAGGTACCTACAATGGCTACATCTGCAAAGCATGCGGGTATATACAGGAGCAAAAAGATAAATATGCTCTCCCTCCGGGAACGCGCTTAAAAGAGCGGTATTTGCTCGGAAGAGTGCTGGGTGTCGGCGGTTTTGGTATCACCTATCTTGCTTTTGATCCTGCGTCCGGAAGATTGTGCGCCTTAAAAGAATACTTTCCGAGAGCATGGGCGGTAAGGGACAATGCGACAAACAGTCTTATGCCGACCACCGAGGGGCAGCAGGAAGTATACCGGCACGGACGTGATGTATTTATCAATGAAGCCAAGATATTGCAGGGGCTTTATGCCAATCCACACGTCGTCAATGTACTGGATTTCTTTTATGACAATGAGACGGCGTACATGGTGATGGAGTATATTCAGGGACAAACCATCAATGATTACATGAAAAAGAAGAAGCATACCGTGAGCATTCGGATGGCGAATCAGATGCTTCGGGAGATCGGAGAAGCATTGGAGCAGATTCACCAAAACATGCTTTTGCACCGGGACATCAGCCCGGACAATATTATGATAACACCAAATGGGCAGTTCAAACTGATCGATTTTGGTGCGACGAGAACATATGCGTTGAGTAATCCGTTGAGCATGTCAATATTTGTCAAACCTGGATTCGCACCGATTGAGCAGTATTCGAGAACCGGCCATCAGGGACCATGGACCGATATTTACGCATTGTGCGCTACGTATTATTACATGGTGACGGGGGAGAAACCGCCTTCTGCGCCGGATCGGCAAAATGGAATCCGGCTCACTCCGCTGGCATACAAAAACAGCAATGTATCCGCGTCACTCAGTCGTGCAGTAGAACGTGGCATGCGGAAAAACTACAGAGAACGCCAGAAGACAGTAAGCCAGTTTCTGGAAGAAACCGGAATCAATAATACCAATACAGAAACCGTTACGCAAAATGGACAGGCATTTTTGTGCCTGCAGAACCAGCAGAACGCTGTCGTAGGAAAATGGCCGTTTTCCGGGACACAGCTGACGATAGGAAGAAAAGACAGCGGTGTTGCGTGTGACATTTACCTGAATGACAGCCAGATCAGTTCTCGGCATTGTATGGTTACATATAATCCGGCAAACCGCCAGTTTAGTGTAACGAACTATTCCGGAAATCATACCTATGTGAGAGACCGAATATTGGAAAAAGGGCAGACTGCTTATCTGAAGCCGGGAGACTGGTTTTATATGCAGACAAAATTAGAACGATTTATCTTTTTTGTGGAGGTGCAATAAAAAATGTTTGGAAGAAAGAAAAAGAACAGGGAAATGGCGGCCGAGATGCCTCAGATGACAGAGCGGCCGAGGGTTGTGAGAACGGTTCCCGAACTGGCAACTTTTTCCTATACGGATCAGGGACGGCGTGAGTACCAGCAGGATGCGGTATACGTAACCCCGTCGAAAAAGTTTGCTGCCAATCGGAAAACACGTGTGATGGCAGTGGTGTGTGACGGTATGGGAGGTATGGCAGATGGAGGAAAAGCAAGCCGAACCGCCATACAGATGATGATAAATGGATTTCAAAATGTGCAGAACCAGCCACAGATGAACATCCCCGGATTTTTTCGAAGTGCGATCGTGACGATCGATAAGACGATTGCTTCGTTTCCGAAAGAAAATGGAAGGGGTTCCGGAACGACGATGGTAGCGGCGATCGCCGAAGAAAATAAATTGTACTGGGCATCGGTCGGTGACAGCCGGATTTACATCATTCGCGAAAACAACAATCAGACCGAGATGCGTCAGATCACAAGGGATCACAACTACTGGCTGCGTCTTCAGGAGATGGTCGCACAGGGAAAAATGACGCAGGAAGAGGCGATGGGAAAACGGCAGAAAGAAGCGTTGATCAGTTTCCTTGGAATCGGCAACGTAAGTTTGATGGACATAAGCACAGAACCGATTCCGATGCAGTATGGAGATATCGTTATGCTGTGCAGCGACGGAATCACAAAGACACTGCCGGATCACCAGATCAAAAGCATTATTCTCGATGACAAAAATCCAATCGAGCAAAAGGCGGTTCAATTAGTAGAAGCGGCAATTCATGGCAATACACATTCACAGGACAATACGTCCGTTGCCATTTTGCAATATAGAGAAAGTACCATAAATAAAGAAAGATAAAGCACCAGATGCTTTGCTGTATCAACAGATACAAGAAAGGAGATTATTATGAATTTAACAAGATGTGCACAGGGTCATTTTTACGATGGCGAGAAATATCCAAGCTGCCCACATTGTGCAGGAGCAGCAGGAATGGTCGATACGCCGACCGAAATGTTTACGGAAGGAGCCGAGATGGTAACAGAGGCAACTCCTCAGGCAGCACCACAGCCGGCGCCGCAGGCAGTACCGGTACAGGCATCGACAGTAGATTATCAGGCAGACGATACACTTCCACTTGGTGGTGTTTCAGCCGATTCGGTTACGGTTCCGTTTACAGATAATTCAAACATCGGAAAGACAGTTCCTTTGTATGAAACTCAGCCAGCTGGTGCGGATGACGATGACGACCATACATTGGCATATTTTGACTATGATGAGTCTACGTTTGCCGGAGGACAGGCGGCACAGCCAATGCAGGCACAGCCGGCAAGACCACAGAGCCAGCAGCAGTTCAGCGGTCCTTGTGTCGGATGGCTTGTAGCAATCGGCGGAAACCACATCGGACAGGACTTCCACTTGAAAGTAGGAAAGAACTTTATCGGACGCGATGCAAACATGGACATCGCATTGACCGGTGACCGCAGTGTTTCCAGAGAAAAACAGGCAGTTATCATCTATGAGCCAAAACAGCATCTGTATCTGGTTCAGCCGGGAGAAGCAAGCAGCCTTGTTTACTGCAATAATGAAGTAGTATTGAATCCGGTAGAACTCAAAGCCTATGACATGATTACCGTAGGAGAAGTAAACCTCGTATTTATGCCATTGTGCGGACAGCAGTTTAACTGGAATGACATTCTTATCCACAAAAAAGACAATTAATAAAGTGAGGTTATTATGGATCGTTTGGCAAAAAGCATAAGAATCAGTTGTGGTATCGTGCTTTTGGCGAATCTCGCGGGATGGTTTTTACCCTGGGTTAGTATAACCCAGGAAAACTATCCGACATTGACTGCTTCGCCATGGAATTATATCAGCGCGATGTTCACGGGAAAAGGAGATGCGCTGACGATGACGGCAGCAAATGCCTTTAGTGCGACGCAGAAGATGCTGATCGTATTGTGTATGATCGTTTCTGCCTGTGTAGTGCTTCTTTTCGGCATTTGGGGCATCGTAGGAGGCCCCAAACAGATCATCACGGGAATTGGTTCCTTAGTGAATCTGACACTTCAGATGGTATTATTTTTCAACCGCAGTAAGATGTGGACGCTGACCGACAACCAGAGCGCAGCAATGCAGCTTGGAAATACGGTATTATTGGCGGCCGCCGCTCTCGCCGCGATACTTGGAATCGGAACTTTTATATTCCGTCCGCGGGTACGCCGTGCGACAGAGACTCCGGAAATTCCGAAACTGCAGGAGATAAAAGAGCAGCAGCTCCAGGCAAAATACAATGTAATACAGGAAGAAGCGGTACAGGAGCAGCCTGCCAATGTGCCACATGGTACACTGGTTGGTGTAAGCGGTTTGTATCAGGGAGCACAGATCACATTGAAAAACGGTGAGATGATACGGCTCGGAAGAAGTTCCGAAAATGAGCTGATCTTTGCGGACCAGATGCACGTGAGCCGCCAGCACTGCCAGATCACCTGGGACGAAGCGAAGGGTCAGTACAAAATCTATGATACATCAAGTACAGGAAGCTATATGAATGGACAAGAAGAACCGTTGCCGCAAAACATGGAAGTGTGGCTGGAGACAGGAGTTACACTTGACATCGGGGATTCGACAAACAGATTTTCGTTAGAATAAGAGGAGTAATTATGGCAAGTGAATTATGTATGAATTGTTTTAGCGTAAAAGGACAGTACGAAGTATGTCCGTACTGCGGATACGTCGAGGGAACGCCACCGGAACACCCTCAATATCTTACCCCGGGAACTATCCTCGCAAATCATTTTATCGTCGGAACAGCGATCGACATGGGTGGTTTTGGTATTACCTACCGCTGCTACGATACGACACTTGGTATCGCCGTGGCTGTGAAAGAATTTTTCCCGGCAGGATTGGTCAATCGTGCACCGGGCGAAAGCGTGGTAGGACTGCTTTCCGGAGACAAACAACAGCAATACCGCGTAGAACTCAAACGTTTCCTCATGGAAGCACAGAGTATCGCACAATTTGGAAAGGCAAAAGATATCGTAAACGTATATGCCTTTTTTGAAGAAAATAATACGGCGTACATCATTATGGAATATATCGATGGCGTCCTTTTAAAAGATTATCTCGAAAAACAGGGAAAAATGGAACCGCAGGTAGCATTGCATATTATTGACCTTATCATCAATGCGGTTAAGAAAATACATAGTAAGGGAATCATTCATCGAGATATCAGCCCGGATAACATTTTTATTTCCAGCGAAGATGCGATCAAAGTCTTTGACTTTGGTGCGGCACAGTTGAATGACAGCGCCGAAGGGAAAAATTGTGAAAAAGTCATCAAGGTTGGTTATTCGGCACCGGAGCAGTACCGCGACAAGAGCAATCAGGGATTTTATACAGACATCTATTCGGTAGGTGCGATCCTGTATCAGATGCTGACCGGGATTAAGCCGATGGAATCCACCGAACGTGAACATAAAGATACACTCAAATCACCGCTTGAGCTTGGCGTAAAAATCGAGCCAAATGTCGATCGTGCGATCATGGAGGCGATGGCGGTTCAGCCGGAACTTCGTTTCCAAAATATCCAGCAGTTTGAAGATGCTCTTCACAGCAAGCGAATTGCAGAATATCCAAACGTGAAATTAAAGAAAAAGAAACACCGCCGCAATTGGATCATCGGAGCCGTCGCTACGGCAGTGCTGGCACTCGGAGTCGGTTTTGGTCTGATGAATACGGTATTTAAGAGCGAAAATCCGGTATTTGAATCCCAGCTCAGTGAGGGCAAGATCGAAGTTTGGGTGGAGAATGCCAGTCAGAAAAAGATATTGACAGATATTGTAAATAACAATTACCACCAGGAAGATGTGAAAGCAAGCGACAGCAGCACCGCAAACTGGTTGAAAGAAAATAAGAAGATAGAAGTTGAAGTGGTGGATGTGTCTGAAGGCGCACCGGAAGGAACCGATACGGAAACGATGATGCAGACCAAACTCGATCAGGCAAAAGAAGCCGGAACGATGCCGGATATGTTTATCACCGACAATGTCGAAGATCTGAGTAAATACGATCTTATGTCGTATGAAGACAATGTATACAAAGCTGTCGAAGATAAGATGGACGAATATCTGTATCTCTCAGATTACAAAGAATATTACAAGGACATGAATGAGATGCCGACCGGAATCGATTCTTTGTTTGTGTATGGATATGAACTGGACAACGCCGATTATAAACTGTCGAGCAGTCCTTATCTGAATGCCGATGCAAAGAGTGTTTCCATGGAAGATATCAAAAAAGAAGACGAAAACATGTATCTTATGGTTCCACCGGCAATCCTAGCGCCGGCGGCTGTCTTACAGAATGAAGACTGCTTCGATGTGAAACAAGGTTTGATTCGGCCGGACGATACCATGGTTTCCAATCTTTACCAGCTTGTGGCAAAGAACGAGACCGCATCCGGGAAAAAGATTATGAAAAACAGTGTCGGAACGGATTACGGACTGTATGGAAATACGGCACTGGCAGGCCGCAGCTTCTGTCAGACCTTAAAGACGGTGATGGACGTAGACAAAAATACCATCAGCAAATATCAGATAAAAGATTATACGATGCAGGTGGCTACGGAACAGGATCGTATGCTGATTCAGTATAAAAATGCATATGCGATCTCCGACGACAGTACAACCAATGAAAAAAATGCCTGTATGCGTCTTTTGTGGACCATCCTTGGAGAAATCGCACAGGAAAATTATTATGGGGACGACAATGCACCATTCCCGATCAACGAAAAAGCATTTGAAGCATTTTTTGATTACAATTCCCATCTGACAGCATTTAAAGACATGGTATTGAATAAAGAACCATGCTTCATCGTGGGAAGAGGACAGAAGGCGTTACGCAGTTTCGGTATTCAACTGGAAAATTCCTTCCAGGGAGTGAAGACGCAGGAAGCTGTCAAAGCATACTGTCAAAATTACAGCAGGCAGCAGGAAACACAGTAAGAGTTAAGGGTGATAAAAATGGATCAGATACAACCTACGATATATCAGGAAATGCCGACGGATCTGCGTCGTGCAAGTAAAGTGATCGTGCTCGCGGGAAACCAATTCCGGGAGTACGATCTGAACCATTTTGGAAAAGACCGGATTTATTTTGGGCGCAATGAGGCACAAAATGATATCGTTATTCCAATCGGCACGGTATCCGGTTCTCACGGCAAGATTAAAATACAAAATGGCGACATCTATGTAGCAGATCTCGAAAGTTCCAACGGAACTTATTTTTTCGATGGAACCCAATATGTAAGGATGAAACCGAACAAGTATTACAAAAAGACGCGGAGCGACTGGATTTTCCGAATTGATTCCCAAAAGAAAAATTCCAATCATTCGGCAGTGGTAATATTTACCAACTCTGAGACACAGGGGTCGTGGCAGTGTATGCCGCTTGATGAGGGATTATCGACGATCGGACGTGCTTCAGACAATACGATCGTAATGAAGCCGCCGAACTTTTCCAGACATCACGCTGGGATCTACCGCCGGGAAAACCATTATATGCTGGTCGATTACAACAGTATGAACGGCGTCTATGTCAATGGCGTGCGGATTCACGGGCAGCAGGAAATTCACGAAAAAGATATGATACAGATCGCCGGTTCCCTGTTCCTTTTGAACAATGGAAAACTGATGTATCAGACGACGATCAGTGGAGTTTCTCTGACACTGGAAAATATATGCAAGACTGTCGGACACGGCAGCAGCCGCAAACGAATCTTAAACAATGTCTCCTGTGAGATCGGCAACAATGAATTTGTCGCTATCATCGGAGGTTCCGGTGCCGGAAAGACGACAGTCATGAACGCAATGAGCGGATTTGATTCCGACATTTCCGGAAGGGTGTACTGCAATGGCATCGATCTGCGCCGCAACTTTAATACGTTGAAGAACATGATCGGATTTGTACCACAGCAGGATATCATTTATGAAAATCTTACCCTGCAGAGGATGTTGTATTACACTGCGAAAATGAAGATGCCTTCGGACACTTCCAAAGCAGAGATCCGGGCACGTATCCATAAAGTGCTGGAAATGGTAGATCTGGTTCAGCACGCAAAAACATATATCCGTAAATTATCGGGTGGCCAGAAAAAGAGGGCCAGCATCGCGGTAGAAATGCTCGCCGATCCGGGATTGTTTTTCCTGGATGAACCGACATCCGGACTGGATCCGGACACAGAGCAGAGTTTGATGCACACACTGGCAAAACTTTCTAAGAGTGAAGGGAAGACGATTATCATGGTAACGCACACGATTCAGAGCATTGATCTGTGTGACAAAGTGATTTTCATGGGACCGGGTGGAAAAATCTGTTACTGCGGACCGCCATCCGAGATCACGAATTACTTTGGCAAAAAGTCACTGGTAGAAGTTTACAATGAACTCGCCGGCAATGTCGACAACTGGAACGGATATTTCCTGCAGAATTACTATATGGAAAAGCAGAATAATCCACCTTCTCGGACACCGAATCCAAATGAAGGACTGGAAAAGAAAGGAAAACAGGTTTCTTCGTTCAAACAATGTCTTGTGCTGATCGCGAGGTATTTTGAACTGATTTGGAATGACAAGCAGCGGCTTTTGCTGTTATTTATCCAACCGATCGCCATCGCTTTTCTTCTGGCAGTGGTTGCGGTGGATGATACATTTATCACGTATGAAGATACGCGGTCAATCATGTTTGCCCTATCGTGTTCGGGCATCTGGATCGGATTGTTTAATACGATTCAGGAAGTGTGTAAGGAACGCCCGATCCTTAAAAGGGAATACATGGGAAATCTCAGATTGTGGGGATATATCGTATCGAAATACGTAGTGCAGGGTGTGATCTGCTTTTTGCAGGCGACTTTGCTGGTAGCCATTTTCCTGCGGCTGATGAAACATTCGGCAGAAGCCGGATTGTATTTTGCAAAACCGGGTATGGAAATATGGATTACCATGATCCTGACGATATTTGCTTCGGCGTCCATGGGGCTGATCGTTTCGTCGCTTATGAAAAACGGTGACCGCGCGATGGCTGTGGCACCATTTGTACTGATTATCCAGCTCTTATTTTCCGGTGTACTTTTTACACTGGATGGAATGGCGGAACACGTTTCCAAGATTACCGTCAGCCGCTGGGCGATGGAATGTCTCGGAAATATTACCAATCTCAATAAACTGACAAGTCGTCTGTCGCCGGGTGGAGTCCACGAAGTGGAAGACTATTACGTGCGTACGACGACCCACCTCGCCCATACATGGGAGGTGCTGATATTGGTTGCAGTTCTTTGTGGAATTATCAGTATCGTGGTACTCCGAAGTTTAAAGAAAGATCATAGATAATGACAATAAATGGAAAGAAAGGATGAAAAATTATGAAGATAAAAAGAAGAAAATTGTTATCGCTGGTACTGGTATTTGCACTGGTGTTTGCCAATTTTAGCGGAATGGAAGTTAGGGCAGAGGGAACGGAAGGACATACTCACAATTGGAAGTATAGTATAAAGGAGAAGACTACAGATACCATTCTCGCAGTGTGCGAAAGCGCTTCTGTAGAAACTCCCAAAGTAGAGACCCCAACAGCAACGCCAACAGCAACGCCAACAGCAACGCCAACGCCAACAGCAACGCCAACAGCAACACCAACAGCAACGCCAACAGCAACGCCAACAGCAACGCCAACAGCAACGCCAACAGCAACACCAACAGCAACACCAATAGCAACGCCAACAACGACACCAACGATAGTTCCGACAACGACACCAGCTGTTAAGATTTCCCAATCTCCGATATCGCCGGAGGGAGAGTATTTTGTACCAGTCGGCAAAGAGGTAGAATTGCAGATTACAGTAGAAAATGCAGACAAAGCCAACCTTGAATACCAGTGGTATTGTGATGGTAAAAAGGTCGATGGAAATAGCGATAAATACACGGTTAAATTAAAGAAAAAAGGAACTGTAATTTACACTTGTGATATCTATAATAAAGTGACAAAAGAGACGAAAAAAGAGGCTGGTTCATGGAAAGTAACAGGTTATAAAGAGAAAGTTTCAATCACTATTAAAAAGACGAAAAAGATAAAAGATATCCTTGGAAAGAATGTATCTTTAAGTGAAATTAAGGTACCAAAGAGTGCGAAGAAAGCATTAACGGTAAATGTAAAAAAAGGAACAATTAAGATGAAAAAATACTGTAAAAATGCAAAAGTTACATTGGTTACAAAAGATGGACAGAGCATAAGTATTACAGTAACGACAGCATATCCAAAACCGGTTTTGAAGAAAAAACCTGGTGCATTGAAAACTTATATTGAGGGTAAATATCGAACATTTACATTTAAAGTGTTTAATGTAAAAGGTGCCGATAAAGTTGTATTTGAATATTCAAAGAAAGCGAAAAAAGGCTATAAGGTATCTCCAAATAAAAAATTCTTGATAAAGCAGGGAAGTAGTTGTTTTGTAAGAATTTATGCTAAATATGGCAAACAAAAATCTCCATACTCAAAAGTAGTTAAAATTAAAGGTTAGGAGGAAAACCGATGAAATTATGTTTAGGATGTATGGAACAGATGGAAGATTCTGTTACTACATGTCCACATTGTGGATTTAACGAAGCGACATTTACACAAGAATCCTATTATCTTACTCCGGGTACGATCGTTGGAGGAAAATATATCCTCGGAAAAGTAGTAAAATACGGAGGATATACGGTTACTTATATCGGTATGGATGCGGAGAAAAATCAGAAAGTGATGATTAAAGAGTATCTTCCGAGTGAATTTTCGACACGTTCCGCAGGAGAAAAAGAAGTGACGATTTATTCGGGAGACGCGTTGGAATTATTTAATCAGGGACTGACAACCTTTTTAAATGAGGCAAACCGCATCCAGCATTTGGAAAATCCAAAAGGTATTGCGAAAGTGTATGATTGTGTGGCGGAAAATGATACCGGTTATGTGATTTCAGAGTATGTCGAAGGACAGACTTTGAAAGAACTGATGGAGAGCAAAGGGAAATTTAGCTGGCAGGAAGCAAAAGACTTTGTCTCCCAGATTTTGGAGGGATTAAGTCTGGTTCATCCGATGGATATTATTCATTGTGACATTTCTCCGGATACCATTATGCTTACCAAGGAAGGAGAAGTGAAACTTCTTGACTTTGGTTCCACCCGTTATGTTACGACGGCAAACTCATCCAGTCTTGCAATTATTTTGAAACAGGGTTTTGCGCCGGAAGAGCAGTATCGCAGTCAGGGAGTACGTGGACCGTGGACAGATGTTTATGCCTTAGGGGCAGTAATGTATTACATGGTTACGGGAACAGTTCCGCTTGAGTCTGTAGACCGTGCACTTTTAGATGAATTAAAGGAGCCATCCAAATTAGGAATTTCGATTCCTCAAAATGTGGAAAATGCGATGATGAATGCGTTAAACATTTATCAAAAAGATCGTACACCATCCGCAGAAGCGTTCTTACGTGAATTGAATAGTGCAGAAGTAAAGCGTATTCAGGTAAAACAAAAACGCCGTGAGACAGGAAAATTCCCAGTGTGGGCAAAAGTGCTGGTGGCCGGTCTTTTGTGTGTCGTAGTGGCAGGCGGTGTCGTTGTTTTCCGTACACAGTCCCAAAAGCAACAACAGCAGAGCGAGATGGGACAAGGTGGTAAAAGTCAGGCTTTGATGCAGAATATCATCGGAAAGACACCGGAAGAAGCAGAAGAAATATTTGAAAAAGAAGATGCATATAAAGGATTGAATCTTTCTCTTCAAAAGAGCAATGAGCAAGACTTTATCTTTACACAGGATTATGTAGGAAAGATTGCATCCCAAAGTGTGGAAGAACGTAAAGAATTGTCGAAAGGAACCAAAGTTGAATACGTACTTGGAGATAATACACGTATTCATTATTCAGATATTAATGAATATAAAGATGCCAGAGCTCTTCTCGATGTGATGAAGATTTCGGACAAAGGAGAAGAAATCACGGATGAAGCACAGGCACAGGGAAAACCTTACGGAAGTCTGGCAAAAATCCGGATGAAAGATGGTAGTGTACTTACGGATATGAAGGACACAAATAAGCAGAAGCAGGTTATAGAGATAGCCAAAATAGATAAAATCCTTTATTATGCATGTGATTTCTTCTATACGAAAGACATTGGAAATCAGGTGGGTCGTCCGATTTCCAAAGTTACGATGAACATGTACAAAAAGGATAAAAACGGAAAACGAAAACTTACCAAAAAGGCGCAGAGTGTAGACGGAGCAAGCTTTGTAGACGATAGTTATTATACATTTGAAACTGGTGGTAATTATGTACCGGGAGTGGTTACCCGCCAGACACAGAATAGTGGTAAGTTTGATGCTTCCAGTTACAGTGATGTTTTGTTTAAGGTAATCCATGAAAATGGAAACTTATCTTCGATGATTGGTAAAAAAGGAAATGATGTTTCCGCAAAGATTCGTGAAATCATGGGTAATAAAAATATCACGATTCAATGTGAAGATAAGACCGCAACCGTTACCGGAGTTACAATCAAGCAAAACGGAAATGTAGTGAAGGTATTTAGTTCGAATGATGCGAACTTGGAATTTACGATTCAGGTGGAGAAAAAGGTAGTGACACCGGCACCGACACCAGTGCCAACATCTGAGGCAACGTTAGCACCGGGAGGTGGTTCTGGTTCGGGATCAAGTGCTGGAAAACAGGGTGCAACTGTTATTAAATAGTACTCCACCCAGCCCCAAGGAGGAAAACATTATGCGATTATGTTATCATTGCATGCATCAAATAGAAGATGAAAAAGTACATACTTGCCCGGCGTGTGGAAAACCACTGAAAGTACGGCAGGAGAACGCATCGGAAATGCTTCCTCCGGGGACCGTATTAAAGGGCAAATTCCTGATTGGTTATTCGATTGGTTTTGGCGGTTTCGGAATCACTTATATCGGATGGGATCAGGTATTGCAGCGAAAAGTAGCGATTAAAGAATTTTATCCAAGACAGATCACGGAAAGAAATCAGGACGGCGTGACGGTAACCGTAACGGATGAGGGGATGAAGAACCGATTCCGGGCGGGATTGCAGTCATTCTTGCAGGAGGCGCGAAGTCTCGCGTCTTTGCAGGATACTGTCAAAGGTGTGGTTTCTATTTACAGTTATTTTGAGGCAAATGGAACCGGTTACATCGTCATGGAATATCTCGAAGGAATGGATGTAAAAAATATCTTGAAAAAGAGCGGTGGTACACGGGAGTACGAGTGGTGCCGCCAGGTAATTTTGACCGTGTTACATACACTCCGTGATGTACATCGTCAGGGAATCCTGCATCGTGATATCGCCCCGGACAACGTATTTATCACAAACGAAGGTGTAATTAAATTGATCGATTTCGGAGCAGCGAAACACACTTCCGATTTGATCAATACGCGGTCGGATATCGTTTTGAAAGTCGGCTATGCACCGATTGAGCAGTATTCAAAGACTGCCAAGCAGGGGCCATATACCGATCTGTATGCAGTTGCAGCTTTGTTTTATCGTATGCTGACAGGCAAGAAACCGGCTCCGGCAAATGAACGTGTCAATGAAGATACCCTCGTGCCGCCATCTACCCTCGGTGTGTCGATTCCGGAGCAGGCAGAGATGGCGATTATGGTTTGCTTAAACATTTATCCGGAACATCGTCTGCAAAATGCAAGCGATTTCATGGAAGCACTTGACGGCATTGGATTTGAGCCCAAATACGAACCGGACTGGATTCTTCCGTATCAGCTCATGATTGAAAAGAAAGAAAGCAAGTTGACAAAACTGTCGGCTCCGGTCAAAGGATTGATTCTATTTGGCGTACTTTTGATCATTGCAGGTGGCGTATTTGCTGCCAGCAGAGTATTGACAAGTAAAGACAGTGTCGAGGTGGGGCAGACATCCACCAGCCTGATTATGCCGGACTGTGTAGGAAAATCGAGCGAAGAGGCGATTGCAAGGCTTCAGGAAGCAGGCATTCCATTCAACGAAAAACTTACCTATGAGTATAATCCGGATACGGAAAAAGGGAAAGTTACATCGCAGAGTATACGTTCCGGTACCGCTGTTCAAGCAGAGGATGTTGTGAACTTAACGGTAAGTGGTGGCGACAGCACATTCACGATGCCGGATTTATCGACAATGTCACGAGATGATGTGAAAAATTTTTTCGAAAGCAAAGGAGTTCCGGTACGCTGGAAGATACTTTTTCAGAAGAAGTTCCGAAGGATCAGATGGTCTTGCAGTCGATGGCAGCAGGCGAAGATTATACGATTGGCGATGCATCGATGCCGGCAATCACGGCAGCTTATTCACTTGGCAAAAAAAGTGATTACGATGTAAAGATGCCGAACCTCAAAAATTTGTCGGTAAAAGAGGCAAAGAAGAACCTGCAGGATGCCGGACTTACGTTAGAAGTCAGCGTGGAAAAAGATTCGGACTATAACAAAGTGAAAAAAGGAAAAGTCTGCGATCAATCGATTCCGGCCGGCGAAAAGGTGAACACGATTGAAAATAAAGGTGATGAGGTAGTGCTTTACACCAGCATCGGTCCAAAGCCTACGCCAAAGCCGACACCAAAGCCAGTGGTGACATCGAGACCATCATCAAATGCTAGTTCTGCAGGAAAGTCCCAAAGTGGTGATAGTCAGTTTTCAGCGATAAATGGTTCTGGTAGCAAAAGAAGTAGTTCGGCGAGTTTTGCTACATTAAATTAGAGAAAGTGGTGAATAACATGGCGAAAAAGTTTATAGATCCTAATAAACTTTGTATGGGCTGCATGTCGGAATTGGCAGACCCGTCGAAGCCGTGTCCGCATTGTGGATTTTGGCTGCCAAAATATCAAAAGCCGGCAAACAGTCTTCCGCCGATGGAGATATTAAATGGAAAATATTTGGTCGGAAAAGTGATCGGTGTAGGTGGTTTTGGAATCACCTATATCGGATGGAATTTATTCCTCTGTACCAAAGTTTGTATCAAAGAATATTTTCCGAAAGGAGTCGCATTCCGGCCGGAAAATCATACGGGCTCGCATTCCTATGGATATACACAGTATAGTGTGGATGTATATACAGAACACAAAGACAAGTCAATGACAGCTTACATGGGCGGTTTGAAAACATACATAAAGGAAGCGGAAAATCTGGCTAAGTTTTACACGATGCCGGGAATTGTGTCGGTAAGAGATTTCTTTTACGGAAATCGGACGGCCTACATTGTGATGGAATATCTGCAGGGAATTACATTGAAGCAGTATGCGCGAAATTCAGGCGGAAAATTGAAACCGGAGCTGCTGTTTTCGGTGTTGCGGGATGTGTTTAGTGCGATGAATACGGTTCACAAAAGCGGAATCATTCATAGAGATATCAGCCCGGACAATATTATGATTGATAACCGGTACAAGGCAAAAGTCATTGATTTTGGAGCGGCGCGCGATTATCACACGAGTGAAGATAAATCTGTTTTGCTGAAACATGGATATGCGCCGGTCGAGCAGTACGACCGCAATGGCGAACTGGGACCGTGGACAGACATTTACAGTTTGGCGGCGACCATTTATTATCTGCTCAGTGGGATTAAGATTCAGCGGTCGATCGAGCGGCAGACAAACGATCAGGTACAATTGCTTCAGGTGATCGGGGTGCCTGTCACCGAAGAGCAGGATCTGGCGATAAAGAAAGCATTGAACATTGACAAAAAAGATCGTTTCCAGACTATGGCAGAATTTTATCAGGCATTGTATGGCGAGGCGTTGCCGGGAGAGCAGAAAAAACCGGAAGCACAGCCAAATGCAGGTGTGCCGGGAGCATTTGGTCACAAGCAAAAACCGGTGGGAAATGCGATCGACGTAGCACAAAAATACATAGCAGAACACGGAGAGCATACAGATGGTAACAGCGGAATTAACGGATAATCCCTGGATTAAAGGGGGAAAGATCGGCCGTCGTTATACCCTTTCGCAGATGGTTCTGGCAAAACCGGAACAAGTGATCTGGAAGGCGACGGATGAAAAATTAAATATAGAATGTTTTATTCTGTACGCCGTTTCGGCTTCGCGGAGCGAACTCCGGGAGATTGCATGGAACATGATATGTCATGAATCTGAGCCGGGATGTCCCATCGTTCATGGGATGTACCGGGCAGCAGGAAGAGATGTTGTCATTTTTTCCCGTGGAGATTCAAAAGATATGGGAAGCGGCATAGAGAAATGGCTTACACCACTCAAACAGAAGCCGGAGGCCATCGAAAAGATCGCAAGTTCTCTGCGGCCGGAACTCGAAAAACGGATTTTGCCGGCAGGTTCGATATTGAACCGCCGTTATGAAATCGTCGCCCCGCTGGGAATCGGTGGTTTTGGAGTGACCTATCTGTGCATCGACCGTATTTTACTGCGGAATGTAGCGATAAAAGAGTATTTTCCGGAAAGTTATGCGGTGCGGGAAGGCAAATTTGTTTCGGTTGCTTCCACTCAGGCATTGGAGGCTTTCCGAGGGGGATATCGAATGTTCTGGCAAGAGATTTTGCTGACGGTTCGCATGAATGCACAGAAAAATCTGCCGACGGTGTACGATGTTTTTGAAGAAAACGACACTGCGTACATGGTAATGCGGTACGAAGAGGGAGAAAGTGTCGGCCGCGAATATCGTGCAAGGAGTTATATCGCCTATACGCCAAAGAGGATGTGTGAATTGATTCTGCCGATGTTAGACGGACTGCAATATCTTCATCAGTATCATGTATTACACTGTGATATCTCGCCGGCCAATATCATTCACAGAAAAGATGGCGAGATTGTACTGATTGATTTTGGTTCGGCAGTGGATCAGATGGATAAAAATGCACTGTATAATGTAGCAGTATTAAAGAAAGATTTTGCGGCTCCGGAGCAGTTTATCAATGCAAAAGCCGGATATAAGGTAAAAAAAATCGGTCCTTGGACAGACATTTATGCGGTAGGAGCGACGATGTTTTATCTTCTCACAGGCGAGAAAGCAGCAGATGCATTGACGCGCATGGAGAAAAAAGAAAAGCTGCAGTTACCGAAAGAATTCGATGGAAAGTTGAAAAAAGGATGGTTCAAACTGATCCGGCAATGTATGGAGATTGAGCCGGAAAAAAGGATTTCTTCGGTAGAAGACGTAAAGAAACAGATGCAGAAACTTTTAAAAAAGGAAAAGTAGGAGGTAGTAGAGATGAAAAAACGAGGATTACGATTGTGGCAGTTTATCATGCTGCTCATACCGCTGGTGGCATTACCGGTTATCATGTGTTTTCCATTTTATTCTTTGAATAAAAATGTAGCCAAAGACACGATGCAGGATGTGGTGCAGAGCATAAAGGAAGATTTGCAGGACAGTTCTTCCGAGTACAAAGACCAGTTATTGGATTCCTTTGACGAAAACCTGAGTACGGATAAGTTAGAGGAAGCATTGGATAATTCGTTAAATGGCATGGACTACGACGAGCTGCTGCGACAGAGTGAAAAAGTATGGGGAGTCAATCTTTCTTCCGTCTCCGGCTGGAATCTGCTAAATCTGAAAGTGGATTTTTCCGTGGATAAACTGCTGGATCTGTTGAATGAAGATGGAAATTCGGATTCATTGACCCAGTTTATCGTCAATTCCGTCGCGTCATCAATTGAAGATAAAATGAATGATGCGGTTAATTCGGCACTTTTTCCGGCGCGGCTTATCACATTGATTATGTTTTTGGTGTGCATCGTGATGATCGTATTGCTTGTACTCAGTTACATTCTGAAGTGGAACAAATTTATTGTGACACCGGGAATTGCATTTTACGGCGGTATAGAGATTTATTTTGCCACGCTGGCGATGTGGAGTGTCCCGGGAAGTATCGGAGCATCGGTAAGTAAGGGATTTAATGGGGCATTGGAAGATTTTTCTGATCTGATTTCAAGCTTTACCGGAGAATCGAATTTGTTCAATCCGGATGATTATACGAAGTATGGTGATATCGTCGGTAAATTTGTCGGAAAGGTTGTAATGTATTATTACAAAAATATGGTTTCCGTCGGCTTTTGGCTGTTACTTATCGTCGGTATTCTTACAGTTGTGACGGCTGCTGTGGTGATGATATTCTGCAATGGCGCAAAGCAGAAGAGAACGATAAATGTCTGGGATGGCCCGATGCACGTTCCGGGAATTACAGGCATCAAAGGAATGTATGCAGGTGCAGACATTGCCCTTGAAAATACAGCGATTTCGGTCGGCCGGAGTCCTCAGCTGTGCCAGATCGTGGTAGAGGATCCGCAGGTAAATGACAGAGAGTTTACGGTATATTACAATGTTGTAAATCAGGAATATATCGTCGACTGGAATGTGCGAAATGGCTGGTTTGAAAAAATTCTTCCGCCGGGTTCGCCATCGAATTATGAAATCAATGAACTGCAGCCGGGGATGACATATCAGTTAAAGCCGGGAAGCCGAATTATGATCGCAGGCGGCAGGGAAGGATTTTTATTAAAGTAACAAGGGAGGCAAAGGGATGATTCACATTGGAATTTGCGATGATGAAAAAGGCATGCAGAAGCAGATTTACGATATCGTACAGCATGAACTTTTCAAATACGACGATGCGGAATATACATATTATTCTTCCGGAAAGGAAGTAATTGAGGCAATCGAAGCGGATAATTTTTACTGCGATCTGCTTCTTTTGGACATCAATATGCCGAAGACGGATGGATTAAGTACAGCCAAATACATTCGGGAGTGTCAGGTGGATGTGGATATTATCTTTGTAACCGTATCGCAGGAACATGTCTTTGACGGCTATACATTTCAGGCATTTTCCTATCTGCTCAAACCGATTGACCGCAGGCGTTTGTCGGATGAGATCAATCGCTATATGCTGCAGAAAACGAAACATGCGGAATGTCTGCACATTACGATAAATGGTAGAAAAGAGCAGGTTTTTTTGGACCGCGTGGTCTATTTTTCCGGCGAGGGAAGAAAGGTTTTGATTCATCAGCGGGGCAAAGAAGAAGTCGCCTTTTACGGAAAAATAAGCGATGTGGCAGAAGTGCTGAAAGAGTGCCATTTTATACGCTGCCATCAAAGCTATTTATTGAATCAGCGGTTCATAAAAAATTATTCCAAGACAGAGATAGAGTTGTCAAATGGAGAATGTATCCCGGTCAGCCGTAAGTATGTCAGTACGATAGAAGAATTGAAGAAGAAAGGGGAGTCGGTATGAGTGATTTTACTTATGAAAATGATGTGAGCACGATGTCCGTGACAAGAAGTCTGGCGATGTCATCTGCGCCGGCGGGCGGTCTTGTCTGTATCGGTGGAGCGCAGATCGGAACGATGATCACATTGCTTTCGGACAAAACGGTTTATGTAGGAAGAGACGCGACAAGATGCCAGCATGTCATTACGGATGCAAAGGTAAGCCGGGTTCATTGCAGCTTTACCTATGTCGGAACGATCAATCAGTACCGTATCGTGGATCAGTCGAAAAACGGAACATTTTTGGAAAGCGGGGAGCGCCTGGTAACAGGTCAGGAGTATTATCTGAAACCGATGACCAAATTGTATATAGCAAATGAAAACAATGTTTATCAATTAAGATGAAAAAACATATCATGCAAGGAGGAGATGCAAATGAGATTTTGTACATCATGTGGAACACAATTACAGGACGGCGCACAAGTGTGCCCGAATTGTGGACAAAGAGTAGTTGGAGTAAATCCGAAACCGATGGGTGGAGGCCAGCCTGGAATGGGTGGTCAACCTGGAATGGGTGGTCAACCTGGGATGAATGGTCAGCCTGGAATGGGAGTTCAACCGGGAATGTATGCAAGAACAAGGTCGAGAATTGACAATATTTTTTCGTCGTTGGTTTACGATAAGACGACGGGAAGTATAATGGAGTTTTCGCTGTGGTGTAGTGTTTGTCTGGGGGTGCTGCTGTTATTTTTGGCAACCATTTTGACCGGGGATAAGGAAGTTTTATCGAGATATACGGATGGCTTTCGCTTGCTGTGGCTCTTTACGATGCTGTTTTCCATCGGACTTGGAGTGACTATGGTATTTCGTAAACTCAAACCGATTATGTTGTTTGGTGCGGAGATTGTGCTGCAGATGATTATGTTTATTACATATTATGCTACTGTAATGGGAAGATTTTCAGACCTTCCAAGAATGATGGATAGAAGAAAAATTGAGGTAGAGGGAACTGGAATCATCATTGCATTTTTTGTAATTACTTTATTGGTTGTAATAGGAATAATTGCATGCAGTAGTATTCATTTCTTTTCACAAATTAATTTAGGAAAAGTGACAGCTATTTTAAGTATGGTATATAGCGGATTATTATTTGTGTTGATGCTTTTATTATATTTCTGTCCGTATATCGAATACGATGATGAAAAGTATCAGTTGTTTGCGCGTGTAAGAGATTACGATATTCCAAGTGGATGGGGATTTACCGGCAGCTGTTTCTGGCTGGGAAGCATCGCATTCCTGCTTATCAGCGCAGCAATTACCGTATACACAGTGATGTTCTTTGGGGGAGTTATTGACAATCGTAAAAATAAAATTTATGTTTTGTCCGGCGGTATATCAGGACCAAATTCTCAGAGAATGCCGGCGATTCAGTGCGTCCAGGGAAGTTATCCGGGACAGGTATTTAATCTGCAGAACGTAGAATTTTCTATGGGTTCCCAGCAGGGAGTAAATCTTGTGATTCCGGATACGCACGTCAGCCGAACACATTGCACGGTGCGCTTTAACTTTAGCAATGGAATGTATGAAGTAAGAGATCTGTCGACAAATGGAGTGTATCTGCTGAACGGAGTTCGTTTGCAAAAAGGGGTGTATACGCCACTTCAGCGTGGTACGATCTTCTGCCTGGGAAGTGTAAATCAGCAGTTCAGATTGCTGTAGAAAAGAGGAATTATGCGTTATTGTAAAAATTGTGGTGCCGCCGTGGACGATGCATATTCTTTCTGTGCAAACTGCGGAGCACCGATGACAAACAATAAAATAACGGCTTCAAATGCTAGAAATTTAAGCCGGTCCGGGATGGAAACTCCGCCAAAACGGTCCAAAGGCGCGGTAATTGCGGCCTGTGTTTCCAGTGGAGTAGTGGTCATTATTATGATTGCATTGGTAATATTTGTATTTTCTTCGGACAACCGCAGCAGGCGGCACTCTTCGAAGGACGACGATAAGGCGCAGGAGACAGAGGCTCCGGAGGTTAATGTGCCGGGAGAATTGAAATTTACGGCGCAATCCTATGAGATCGAAGTCAATCAGGAAACGGACATGTCAAAATATCTGACCTGTCAGGGGATTGATCCGGCCAATGTAGTGTGGTCGGCAAATTCCGATCAGGTTATCGTAGGGAGCAATGGCCGAGTTGTTATCAATGATTACAGCGTCAATAGAGTGCTCACGGCGACAGACAAAGACGATCCTTCGATTACGACGAATTGTGCTGTCGCGACGCGGTCTTCTCAGGATGATCTGGTATACCGTGTACAGGGATTAAATGGCGCTCACAAAGAAGATGTGACTTCGGATCAGGGCGTTGTCTCGGTCGCTTCGACGGCGGCAGATGATTATAATATCGATCTGACCCCGCAAAATAAGCAGCCGGCCAAACGGAGCAAAAAATACAAATGGGATAGGAAATTATTTTACACACTGGAAGATGTTTCACAGGAAAGTGACAAGGATGGAAAAATTAATTCCTATCGGATTGAAAAGAAGCAGTTTAAAAATGCAAAAACCGGCAATCAGATGGAGTACGAGATTTACCATAATCCGGAAACAGATGTGATAAATAAGATCGTAAGCATCGAACATATGGATAAGATTCTGGAAATCACGGAGTATTATTTTACGGATAAAGGTGCTGTCAATTTTGTATTTGTGCACAAGGATGTCAATTATGTTCCGGACTATGCACAGATCAGCAAAAAGGGCGAGCGATATCTTTTTCATAAAGATACCCTGGTAAACTGGCGTGTGGTAGATGACAGCGGCGAGCACAATTATTGCTACGGAAATACCGAGAAGAAGGCACTTAGTGGACATGCGGGCATCAAAGAATATGCCAAATGCAGCAAAGAACGCCAGAATCGATTTGATGAAAAAGAGATACAGGTACTCAATGCCGCTTACAACACATTGAATAAAGTGACAAGTTCCGAAGGTGTCAGTTCCATCCGCGGTTATGTAAATGACCAGAATGGCGATGCGATGGATCAAGCATCGGTAAAATTGCAGTCGACAGATTCCGGCTCGGAAGTGTTTCAGGGAAACACGAACGAGGAAGGATATTATGAAATTTATGTTCCGGCGCGCAAAATGAGTTATGAAATTTCATTTGAAAAAGAGTCCTATATGCCGGAAACATTGTACCATATCGATTCGGACACAGACCAGATCGGAATCTATCAGGAGACGATTTCGATGGCACAGCAGAATGAAAATGAATACGATTGTTATTTATCTTTTTACGATGCGTTGAACCGTGATTCGGATGGCTATGGTATGGAACAATTGGAAAATGTAGATGTTAAGATCCGCAAAGGAGCTAATAATACTGATGGGGAAACAGTATACGAGATGGAGCATATCGATTATTCGTGTACGGTAAATCTGCAGCCGGGAATGTATACGATTGAGATGACCCGCAACCAATACATGATTACGTATTCTTCGATTTTTGTGTCGCCTGTGAGTGAGAATAATATTGATATTTATGCGACACCGAAATTGGGAAAAGATGAGCTCCGAGTCGTACTTACCTGGGGAGATACCCCGCGGGATCTGGATTCACATCTCTTTGTGCCGGCATCCTCCGAAGAAGATTATCATATTTGCTACTATAAGATGTCAAACAGTGATTATTCGACGGCTCTTGACGTTGATGATACCGATGGATACGGACCGGAAACGACTTCTATCTACAAGTTAAAACGCGGTCAGTATAAATTCTACGTGGCAGATTTTACCAATTGTTGCCAAAATCAGGAAGAGAGTTACGAGATGTCAAATTCCAATGCGACCGTGCGTGTGTATGGGAAAAAGGGATTGCTGCAGACATTCTTTGTACCGACCAATCGCCCGGGAGTGATCTGGGAAGTATTTGAAATTCGCGATGGCAATGTCATCCCGACTCAGCGTTATTATGATGCGATTGGAAACAAGACCTGGTGGTCCAGTGCAAAATAAGATGGGCGATACCTATACAAGGAGGGAAAGAAATGAAAAAACAAATCATAGTGGCAGTTCTTGTGTGCGGTGCATGTTTTGCACTGTGTAGCTGCGGAAAGAACAAAGCTACGACGTTTACAACAGACGATATCGACACATTTGTTAATTCCGTAAATGGAAATAGCAGTTCGACGGATTCTTCCGATTCGGATAATTACGACGATGACAGTGATCTCTATGATTCGGATGGTTATGGGGATTATAATTCGGAGGATTCCTCGGCATGGGGGTTCTAAAAATAACAAAAAACAGGTTCTTTTTTACATATTTCAAAAACACCTGATTTTCTTGTTACAATAATGAAGAAAGAGGTGGAAAAAATGCAAAAAGGAACAGGGTTTTACAAGTTTGTGTCTGTTTGCTATTTCATATTAGCAGCTATATTTTCGGTGTGTTTTGCCGCCGCCGCATTAGCCTGGATTTTACTTATCATAGCATCTGGAATGCTGGAAGGCGGCATGACATTTGTGATAAATGGTGGATGTATTATGGTTCTTTCGATTCTGATGGGAATCCTAATGCTTCATATTCACGCCGGCTGCATTTTGTGGGATTTGGAAAAAAGAGATAAAGTGGTCTACACCTTCCATCAGATAACGGCGGTATTGCTTACCTTTACCAAGTTATGTATCGGAATCGTGGGACAATATCTCTTATCCAAATATCTTTTTCCTTGGATATTGTATGACTTGTTTATGTTGGCGACATCGATTCTCGGCATCGTGGCATTTAGCAAGATCAAGAAAATTATAAATTTTGTAAAAACAGAAAGCGAAATGCTGCAGACGACCCGCGAAAAGGACGTAAAAGATAATGTTCTTGTCCGGCAGATCGAACAGGCATTGGATCAGAAAAATGAGATGCCGTTACCGCAGGGAAAAAGAATCGGACTTCTGGCAATTGAGGGTGATTATCGAGGAAATTTTTTCCCGATGTTTCCTTGTGAAAAGTTGGTTCTCGGCACGAGTTTACAAGCAAGTAACATTCTATTTCATGATCCGAAGATAAGCAGACAGCATTGCATGGTGGAATACATACCGGAACAAAAAATGTATTATATTACAGATTGTTCTACCAACGGAACATTTCTCAATGACGGCAGACGGATCCCGGAAAATACTCCGTATCCCTGCGCTCCATTGACAAGATTTTACTTTGGAACGAACCGTCAGATGTTTGAATTGGTATGATAATAAATTAAAAAAATGGAGGATAAAGTTATGGAACAAAAAAAGACAATGAACTTATGGCAAATGATCGCACTTGTCGTATTGCTGGCAGGGGTTACGATTAGTATGTTTTTCCCTGTGTTAAATCCGACAGGGCAAAAGATGGTAAGCAGCTTTGAAACTTTCTCACAAAATCATGAAGAAGATGAGAAGATAGGCGGAGCTTGTAAAGCTTACTTGAAGAAGATAGAGGATGATAGTAAGAGGGAAGATCAGGAAGTTGATTGCGATAAGTTTTTGGATGACTTAGAGGGAAAAGATGATAGTCTGACAGATGATGAAAATAAGCAGAGAAAAGATGCTTTGCTTTTTCCGGCAAATGGAATTGAGTTTCTGAATAAGAGTTTTATCTTGGATAGTGGAAGGGATAAGATTAAAAACTATCAGGATAAAAAAGATGATGAACTGGAAAAGCATGAAAAGGCATATTTATCCATATATAATACCTATAATACATCTCGCGCAGTACTGGGATTTGTATATTTTGTTCCATTGGTTCTTATTGTTTTGGTAATCTTATCCTTTTGCTTAAAATGGAATAAAATGATTGCAGCTATTGTGAGTGGAATTGTTTCTTTAATAGGTGCAGCAGTAGCAGCCGGTTTATATTTTATGGCACCGAAATTAGTGTCTGTGGAAGAGGATTCTGTCAACACTATTGTACATAACTTTATTACTCAGAAAGATGTTTTTGATCTGGGATCCAATTATAAAGATTTTTCATCAGAACTTTTATCCACATTATGGAATGCGATGCGTGGAAATGGACTCTTAATTACAGCAGTAATTTTTCTCCTTGTTTTGGTAATGGCAATTATTACTATGGCAGTAGGAAATAGTCAGCAGGAAGTACAGTTTGAAGAGCAGAGACAGGAGTATAAGCAAAATATAAATGGTTATAAGGATCAGGGAAACCTTGGAGGATTTAACAATATTTCAGGTGCTGATATCCAGGGTGGCAACAATGGATTTGGAGGTTTCCAGGGTGCTGGAGGCTTCAATGGCACAATTTCAAATGAAAATAATGGATTTGGTTCAAGTCCGTTTGTAGTCGAAAAACAAAAAAAGAAAGAGCCAATTGTTCCGCA
>OIXG01000739.1_pt1 | contig 37383 bp, 45 predicted proteins | sample 1587731 | NCBI WGS metagenome assembly OIXG01 (sample SAMEA3888908, study PRJEB22519) | human gut metagenome | biome: human gut; feature: human-associated habitat; material: faeces | place: Denmark | collected 2010 | reverse complement strand
CATCCTCTTTGGTGACAGAAAGAAGTTCTCCCTTCAGGAATCTCAATCTCCGGCAACAGCCTGTCACCACCATGAGGACTCCGGACTTATCCACCACCCCTGTCCGGCCATCTTTAAAACGGACAGCAGCCCGGTTTGCACAAATGTAACTCGTAACTTTGCCGCATCACTTTTTCGTAACATTAAATATTTCACTTTACGAAAACTATATTTATGTAGAAAATGGATGCAAAAAAGATTACAGAAGACTACCACGACTGGCATAACATTGCCGAACTTCGACTTCTTGGCTTGAGCCGTTCTCAAATAGCAAAGAAGCTGCAACTTCCTCCCGGCAGAGTCATGCGGCTTTCCCGATTAAATGTTGATGAGCTTCTTCAACATGGCAATCGTCCGCGCCCTTCTTATTCCTGCCGTCTCGATCCTTATGAGGAGTCAGTTAAGCATTTGCTGATAACCTGTCCTTATTATTCTTCCACCCAGATTCATGAATATCTAAAGGAGAATAATCCCTCTTTTCCAAAAGTCTGTGAAAAGACTGTTTTCAATTACGTAAAAAAAATACGTAAAAGATACGATATACCTGCAAGAGTATAATTTTTTGCAGCAACAATCTTTTGTTCAGAATTCAATAAGAATCTGAACTGCATCCTTATTACCGAAATTTAAATAAAAGACATTATGAAATCCGTTATTTCAGACAATAAGATTATTCCATTCCTGCCTTGTTATAAAAGGACATCACAGTTGCATGAAACCAAAGTTAGTGATCTGAAAACTGTATATGGATGTAATGGATATGCGGTTTATGATTATATAGAAAATGAGATATTCCGTACAGGAAACCATTCATTGTATTGGTGTAAGAATATGCTTTGCAGAGTAGCGGACTATTGGGCACTCTCTCCGGAAGAAGTGGAGAAAATCGTGGAGTATTGTATTCAGGTTGACTTGTTCAATGCTGAGTTGTATACCAAGTATCATATTCTTACATCCGCAGAAATCAGGCAACAGTATAATAATGCCGGTTTCTTCATGGCTGTCAATTCATAATCACTAATCCGAAAATACTATGTTGATAAGATGTGAAATGTTAAAAAAACTGGCAAACGCTTTTATAGAGGTAGCCAAAGAGGAGAACCTGCCTGTAAATATCACAATGGGCAGGTCTTATACAGACTCCGGCGGTTCCAGACAAGTTGGTATTATTCTTGAATTTGACAGTTGGAACTCGAAAATCATCAATGATAAATTAGCTGACACCATCAACAGAATCTTCGAACTTAAATAATATATAATAGAAAGGGAGCAATATGGAAATATTAACGGCCCTGCAATGGGCTAAAAAGGGTTTTATTCCCAATGAGGGGACCAAAGGTACAAAACAATGGACTAACAGCTTTTACTCTGCCAAAGCTGTCTATTTCAAAGACAGTGAGGTCCATGAAGATAAGGACACTGCCAAAGCCATCCTTTTTGCCAAAAGGAAGGAGTACCGGGATGTAGCCAAGAAACGGAAAGAGAAAAGAATAAAAAATGCTGCATACCGAGAGAAAATGAAAACCCAGTGGCAATGGTTACAGGAGGGAAGAATACCTAACGATAATGCCAGATGGGAAGTTGGAGAGGAGCTGAATAAGATGTTTTGTACATGTGCTTACGGAAGCAACTACTGTTATTGCCATGAGAGATATACTCATGAGCCTAAAAATGATGAAGAGATGCAAAAAGCCATTTTTGATTTTTAACAGAAATAACTGGGTATGACTATAAACAGAGTAAAAAAGAAGTTTTGCTCAATAACTAATAACAAATAAGAAATGAGTCACATAGATAGCACAAGAAAATCGTATTCATTTCCATACGAGATAACGGTCTGTATGACCAAAGAGGAATGTAAGATATTGCTTCCGTTCTTTCAGAAAGCATATAAGAGTGTAAAATCAAAATACGAAAAGTATAATGATATTCACAATGGAGGGGAGGCTACGGAAAGAGAAGAAAATCTTCTTATGAAATACTCTGAGCAGTTGGAAAGACTGGAGAGTGTTTTATCATCTATTGATGAAATTTTAAAACAAGAAAGATATGAAGAAGAAAACAGTAACAGTATTGGCGATTGAATATTCAAAAAGGGTGTGTGATCCTCAACCTGAATTTATTGATCGAATGGATGTAAGAGGATTGGTTATGAGTGCTTATAGAAGTGGATATAATAAGGCTCATTCAGAGCATGTAAAGCGCATCACCAATATCGTGGAGCTAAAGCTATCTGACATTGATTCCCCTGTATTTACTCATACAAAAGAGTTTAGAGAACATTTTGATTACATAATGTCAAAAATTAAAGAACAATTTGCGTAAAACGGAACAGGTATGAATATAGATACTGAATTTAACGTAGGAGATAGCGTATGCTATCTGAGCGGGGATAACATTATCCATACAAGTATAAGCAAAATAACTATTGAAATATCCTATGAGGATGATAGCTTTTTGATGGTTTACAAACTATCTGACGGTGTAAGTGTGCCCAGAAACAATTATCCACAATGGGGAAAAAGACTTTTTAGAGATAAGGATAGTTTAATGAGATATTTATCAGAATCGTAACGGAACAATAGACTAACAGGCAAGTCACCGCATTGTATGCAGGCTGGTGATACAGGTTCGAATCCTGTTTGTTTCACACTGAAAAAAAAATTCTTAAAACGTATAATTATGGGAAGAATTGCCAGAAAAGGCTTTGAGTACTACAGGGCCGAAACGGACCGGTTCCGTGACATCAAGATCCGCAAGCTGAGAAAGGAACACAGCTGTGCCGGTTATGCGATATACCAGTATGTCCTGAATGAGATCTACCGTGTGGAAGGCTGTTATATCCGTTTCACACAGGACGAGCTGTTCGATTGTGCGGAATACTGGAACATGAGGGAAGAGGAGGTTCTCCGGATCATCAACTATTGTACGGAAACGGGGCTGTTCAATGCCGGAATCTGGAAACAGTACGGCATTCTGACAGGGCACTCCATCCAGATCCGATATGTGTCCATGTGTCACGCGGCCAAGCGCAAGACAGTCATTCCGGAAGAAATAAATCTTCTTTCCGAAGAAAAATCCTCCTTCCCAGTTTCCCGGGCACAGCTCCCTGTGGAAGCGGCGTCCGTTCCGATCTGTGGATCTGTGGCAGTCACCTCTGTTCCCTTCACGGAACCTTCAGAAGCGCCCGTTCCTTTGAAAGAGGGAATTCTTCCGGAAAAAACCGGATTTATTCCGGAAGAATCCGTGAATATTCCGGAAGCTTACAATATAAAGGAAAGAAAAGAAAACATATCATCCTCAAGCTCCTTTACATCCGTTCAGGAAAAGACGGATGAGGAGGACAATTCCATCCGGACTTTAAAATCCGATCTGGAATACCTGAACCTGAAGGATGACCAGATCCGCTGGGCGTGCATTCTGAAAGCCCGTTATCCGGCCATGCCTCTGGAGTACGCCATAGCCGCCGTCAAGGACAGCATCCGTAACGGTGACTACCGTTACAGTGTGGGCGGCTGCCTCACTCCGCTGATAGAGAACTATATCCGCAAGTACAACGCTGAATGTTCAGGAGAAAAGAAGCAGGACGGTTTCCGTGCCGCCCTTGAGCGTCTAGGCATTTCTCCGGCACAGCAGCATGAGATTCTGCATCTGTCCGCAGACTCCCCCCGTGTGCTGGAAGCCGCCCTGAAGGAAATCGAGCGCAGCAACGGGCGCATCAGGAGCCCGCTATGTTTTCTCAGGAGCAGGCTGATGTCCGTCCGGACCGCATAATATTTTGACATTAGTTAGTATGTGAAAGAACATTCCATCCTGCCGTCCCGCTGTGAAGCCGGTGCGGCAGGAACTTAAAAAAACGAAAGATTATGAAATCACAGGAAGCCAATGCGATCCCCTTGCGGGAGATACTGGAAAAATACGGTCATGAACCGGTCAGGTCCTACCACGGCTATCTCATGTACAGCTCCCCTTTCAGAAATGAGGAGACCCCCAGCTTCATGGTGAACCTGCACACGAACAAATGGAAGGATTTCGGTGAGGACAGCTCGGGAGGTGTGGCGGACCTGGTCATGCGTCTGGAACGGTGCGATTTTCACTCCGCCATGCGGCGGATTGAAAAAAGCGACCTGTCCGACCCGTCCAACCCCCTCCTTGTTCCGACTTCCGCCGGGGATGCCGGCACCAGCCCCAGACTGACTGTTGACAATATCAATCCCCTGACCAACAGGATGCTTCTGGAATACATGGGCCGGCGTGGAATTGATGCGGACATTGCAAAGGCATATTGCAAGGAAGCATACTACCATTTCAGCGGAAGGAAGGACAGGCGCTGTTTCGCCGTAGCTTTCCCCAATGACAAGGGAGGCATGGAGCTCAGGAATCCGATATTCAAGGGATGTGCCGGAATAAAAGCCGTCACCTGTCTTGACAATGGAGGCGACCGTTGTGCCGTTTTCGAGGGATTCATGGATTTTCTCAGCTATCTCCAGTATGCCAGGGAACATCCCGGACTGCCGCCAATGAATTTCTGCATCCTGAACTCCACGGCCATGGCCGGCAGGTCCGGAGAGTTCCTTTCCCGGCACCGGCTGGTACATGCCTTTCTGGACAACGACAAGGCAGGCATGGACGCCCTGGACAAACTGGAGGGGAATCTTGGGAAGGATACGGTACTGGTCAATGAGTCCGTCCGGCTGTATCCCCGGCATAACGATTTCAACGAGTTCCTGCAAGCCTGTAAAAAAAAAGCAATGACTGCAGGAAATGAGATGTAATACAGCAAACAATATGAAAGAAGTATCAGAAAAGATAACGGAAAGAATCCGCAGGAAACCGGCCTCATGATCTGTCACCAAAAACTGATAGACGACTATATGGGCAGGTTCAGGCTTGTCAGAAGAAAGCCTGTGGCGAACAGGCATAAGACGAACCACAAGGCTTATATGACCGGAGTTGATGACGGCCGCCATATAAGTCTGAGCAGGCAATTGAAGGATAATACTTTTAAAAGGATAAAAACATGGGCTTTGTCAACAGACTGATCACATGGATCATGGACCGGCTTTCCGTGGAGGTCGATCCGGATGCCGAATGGTTTTAGCAGATCGTGAAAAGGATGGTTGCGGTTCATCCCCGTTCACTTGATTAAAAACACATAAACGAAAAAAATATGGAGATAAAAGGAAAAGTACTTACCCTCTTTCCGGTTAAGGAAGGAGTCGGAAAGACATCGGGCACTCCGTGGAAGTCCCGTGAGTTTGTGATAGAAACGCAAGACCAGTATCCGAAGAGGATCTGCCTGCAAGTGATGAATGACAACATGGACCGTTTTCCCATGGAGGAGGGTATGGAGGTCAGTGTCAAATTTGACATTTCCGCCCGTGAATGGGACGGCCGTTACTTCAACACGCTGACGGCATGGGACATCACCGTGCTGAATTCCCGGCCGTCCAATCAGGAAGGAGAAAACAGATGAGAAAGAAATTCTTTTTTCTGGGGATATTGTTGGGCGTCTGCCTGGCATCCCCGGCCCAGTTCTATTCCGCACGTACCAACCTGATAGGGCTGGCAACGGGCAACATCAACCTGGAGGGGTCCATGACGCTGAACCGCCGATGGTCGCTTCATCTACCGGTCCAGTACAATCCCTTCGTCTTTAAGGATAACCGCCAGTTCCGCAACCTGACTGTCATGCCGGGCGTGCGCTACTGGTTCGTGGAGTCCTACTCCAATTTTTTTGTCGGGATGAACACCCTGGCAAGCGGCTATTCGATCGGCAGGATATGGAACAAGAAACGTTATGAGGGAGAAGGCTACGGCATCGGCCTCTCCATCGGCAAGGCCTACCCCCTGTCAAAAACATGGAACATAGAATGGGAACTCGGCGGCGCCGCGGTCTGGGCGAGGTACAACGAATACCGTTGCCGGGAATGCGGCGCCTTCCTGGGCAGAAAACACGGATGGTATCTGATACCTTCACGTGTGGCGTTGAACATGATATATCTTTTCTAAATGTACGGTCCTATGAAAAAAAGAAACATACCTGTAATCCTTTTACTTCCACTGCTGTCCTTATCCTGTTCCCTGTCCCACAAGATGGAAAGGAGCATCAGCAAGGTCGGTCTCTCACAGGCCGGCAAGCGGCCTGCACCGGACACGACATGCTATTCCGTTCCCGAAAAAATCACCTGGAAGGACAGTTCGGGAGTGGAACATATTGTCACCATGGCCGAACGTGACAGCGTTACGGGTGAAGAGATGACCGTGTTGCAGCTGGACGAGGTGACCATTGTCGCGCGTAACAGGAACATCCCCGAGCGTGCCGGAAAAGTGAATCTGGATTTTGTCGTGACCGTTCCGGGCAGGCTGATAGATGACAAATGGCAGGTACAGCTGACCCCTGTGGCCTACAAGCGTGGCAGACGCATAGAACTGGAGAGGATCTTCCTATCCGGCGCCGACTTCGTCAAGCGGCAGAAAAAAGGATACGCGCAGTACCAGGCCTTCATAAACAGCATCATCCCGGATTCCGCCTATCTGAAAGAGATGTTCGACATGAAAGGCTACCGCCGTGCCATGGCCGAGCTGGAGGAGGAGTTCTACCAGGCATGGAAGCATGACTATATCGCCCGCGAGGAATGGATTGACTGGACTGAGAGATGGAACCGCCGTTACCAGCACTTCAACGCGAAGATGGAACGGAACCGCATGGCCATCGCCGGCCACAACACCATCCTGTCCGTACTTCCCGCTTACTGGCTCCGCCGTGATCTGGACACCACGCTGATTCCGTCCCGCTACCGCATGTTCTCGGAAGGCACCCCTCTGAAGGTACGCAGGGTGACGCCGGAAGATTCGGCGCGTATAGCGGAGAGATACTTCGATTACAAGCGCATTGCGGAGAACGAACGCAAACGTGACGCGGTGTCACGCAAATATGAGGAGCTGGTTCGTTTCCCTTACCAGGCCGCCCGTCTGGATACGGTCATCAGGAACAGGAACAATACCTTCAGCTATTATTACCGGCAGGAGATGGATGTTACCGATAACACGAAACGTATTGATCTGACAGTAGACGGAAGGATACTTGCCGTCAATGGCAGTTCCGCCAATTTACCGTCCTCGGATACCATTACCTATTATATAAGCAGTATGGTGCAGTTCCTGGACCATGCGCCCCGGTACAGGAAGGAGAAGATATACCGCAAGGCCACGGCCAATACGACCGCCTATATCAATTATCCGGCAGGCAGATACCTGTTTGACGAGGAATACGGGAACAACCGTTCCGAAATAGACAAAGTCCTGGAAGCGATCAACAAGCTGACCTATACCGGTGAGTTGGTGATGGACAGTATTGACATGACCGCCACCGCATCCCCGGAAGGCAGCGCGGCCGCGAACCGTATCCTGTCCAGGCAGCGTGCCGTTGCCTTGAAGGAGTACCTGTCCGGAAGAACGGATGACAGGACCGGCATCGACACCCTGATCCGTCCCCGGTGGATTGGCGAGGACTGGCAGCTTCTTGTCCGCAAGGTACAACAGGATACGGAAATGGATGACAGGTCAGCCGTTCTGGATATCATGTCCTCCGTCAAGGATCCGGACGCAAGGGAGGCCGGGATCCGGAAACGTTTTCCGGATGCCTACAAGCATATCAGGGAGAACTATTATCCTCTGGCACGTGCGGTGAACTTCGCATTCTACCTGCACCGCCGGGATATGATAGAGGAATTCAAATACACCACCGTCCTTGACTCGGCCTACATGCACGGTCTCGACCTGATGGAGGACAGGCAGTACAAGGACGCGCTGGTGATACTGTCGGACTATAACGACTACAACACGGCCATCTGCCTGATGTCACTGGGCTATGATGCACGGGCTGCCGGAATATTGGAATCCCTGCCGGAAAGTTCCAATGTGTGCTACCTGCTGTCCATCCTGTACAGCCGTCTGAAAGACGACGGCAAAGCCGTGTCCTCCTTCATGCGCTCACTGGAACTGGACGGTTCCAAAGCCTATCGCGGTCGTCTTGATCCGGAAATCAACCGGCTGATAACAACGTATAATTTAAACCTGTCGCAATATGAATAAAATAGTAAGAATTCTGCCCGGCATATTCCTGTCCCTGCTGTCACTTTCCTCTTGTGACGGCCTGTTCACCGAGGATTGTATCTACAAAGGATACCTGCACGCCCGTAACGGATTCCATCACCCTTCCGATATGGGCACACCGGAACAGGCGGAGATGAACCTGATGGTTTTTCCGCTGACCGGTAACGGCGTGGCGGAATATGACAATCTTTCCATTCCTTTTAATGGAAGCGGTGATGCGTATGGGACCTTGCATATCGGGAGTTACGAGTTTCTCGCCTGCAACAAGGATGTCAACATCCTGGAGGATGCGGGCTCCGCCGCCACCGTCCGCCTGCGTGTTCCGACGGAACAGGGAAAGATCACGGCGGAGCAGGGATACGCGTATTCCTCTTCCGTGACCGGTACGGTCATGACTGACGACACCCTGCACGTCACCTGCGAGAGCAAACTGATGGTGCAGCGGATTGTCTTCAACATCACGGTGACGAATACGGGAATCCTGGAATATACCGGAATCACCGCCGAACTTGACGGCGTGACCACAAGCCGGTATGTACGTACAAGGGAAAAGGGAAGCGGTTTCGCCACCCTGCCTTTCACCGTCTCCCCTGAAAAGGAGAATTTCTTCCGGAAGGAAGTGCTGGTGTTCGGCATCAATACCGGGGTGAGCAATGTCATCCGTCTTCATCTGGACGGGGACATGCCCGTGGATGCGGATCTTGACCTGAGTGATGTGTTCAAGGACTTCACCGCTGACGGTATCAGTGTGGACATCACCGTCCGCGTATCCCCGTCCCTACATACCGCATCCGCTTCCATCGAGGACTGGCAGAATGTGGAATGGGGCCAGGGAATAATTACTTATTAATACTGTTTTTTTATCATCAATTTAAAATTTTACAAAATGAAGAAAATGTTTTTGTTCGCAGCGTGTCTTGCCGTATTGGCATGCAGCTGTTCCGAGAATGAAGAAGGAACCGTCAAGGATGTCCGTGCCTCCTTGAAAATCAACGCCAACATCGGTGCTCCCGCTGTTTCCCGCGCGGAAAAGACCGCCTGGGAAGCCGGTGACAAGCTGGGTCTTTATGTCTGCAACGGTACTCTGGGCACTCCGTACAACCAGAATGCCGTCTATACCAACACCCCTTTCACCTATTCAGCTGCCGGATGGACTTCGGAAGAGATCCTGCTGGATGAGAACGAGGCGACGGTGTTCGCTTATTATCCGTATGATGCCACGCTGACCACCCCCTCCGCCCTTCCGGTGGACATCACCACCCAGACGGACCATCTGTACGGACAGGGCGACACCAAGGCGAGCATCCTGAACCGTAATGTGAACATCACGATGAAACATGCCCTTTCACAGGTCGTATTCCGCATGAAGAAAACGGAAGGATACAGACAGGAAGGCGTCCTTACCGGAATCACACTGAAGAATGTCGGTTCCGCCACTCCGTTGTATACCCATGCCACTATGGATATTTCAACAGGTTCCCTGACAAAAACGACGGCAGGCAATGTGGAATTCAGCGCCGGCGCCACTCTGACAGACAAGGCCGTATCCTTTTCATCCATTGTCGTTCCGGTTGATGCGACAGCGGGCAAGGATATGCAGGCCGTGTTCACCATTGACGGAAAGCAGCTGCAATTCACCTTCCCGGCCGGAACGAAATGGGAACGCTCTTACCGTAATATCTACGACATCGTACTGGGGAATAACGGTCTGGTCATCGGCGGTGCCGATGGCAGCGGTGTGACCATCGAACCCTGGACAGACGATGTGAAAGGTGAAATCCAGCTTGTACCTGTAATCTGACTTTAAGGGGCGGGAAGCCTTTCTTCCCGCCCTGTTACAAACCATATCGGGGCTGCCAATCCCCCATAATCAGACAAAACGATGAAAATGAAGAATATTTTAAACAGCCTTTTCCCCTGGCTGGCCATGACAACCCTCCTGTCCCTGCAGGGCTGTGAGAATGAGGAAGGCACCGCAATCCACAGCCGTGATACCGTGTCCTTTGAAATTGACGCAGGGGGAGCACGGGCAACCGAGACAACGTTTGAGACCGGGGATGCCATCGGCGTCTATGCGGCAGTACGCATGTCATCAGCGCCTGCAACCTTGAAAACGTCCGGAAACTATGCGGACAACAAGCGGTTCGTCTGGAACGGCTCGCAGTTCGTGGCGGACGGGGACGCCAACGAAATAGCCGCCGGCTATGAAACGGATTATTATGCCTATTACCCCTACAGGGAAGACATGGGCAATCCGTTGGATTATGATTTCAGCATACAGGGGGACCAGCGGGAAGGCATCACGCTTTCCGACTTCATGTATGCGGCCAACAGGAGCGGAACAACCGATAAGGTCATAACGCTCGCCTTCTCCCACCGGCTGTCCCGGCTGCAGGTCACTTATACGCCGGAAGCGGGAGAGGCACTTTCCGGCGTGACCATCCAAAGGGCCAAGGCTACAGCCAATATCAACCTGGGAACCGGCACCGCCAATACTCTTGGAGCCACCTCGGATATACGGATGTATAATGACGGCGGCACATTCACTGCGGTCATTCCGGCGCAGGACCGGGATGCCGACGGTACATTCCTTACCCTTTTATTTGCCGACGGCACAAAAAAGGACTACACCCTTACGGCAAAGAAAGAATTCCTTGCGGGGCATACTACCGTAATTCCGTTCATGGGCAAAGAGCTGCAGTATACCTTTACCGTCAGTCCGGAAACCATCGGCAGCGGCTATTCCGGCGGCATCTATAACTACGAAACGGTTTCAAACAAATATTATTCAATAAACGGGAAGCCATTGCCCGGCACTGAGAGTCCATTGGATTACACGGTTTCAACGACAGACGTCTGGATAACCCCGGACAAGGCGGGCAAAACAATAAAGGTGGCGGAAAACCTGAATACCGCTCCCCGAAACGGCAAGGTCCTGTTTACCCAGGCAGAATCCGGAAGGACTTACATCCTGCCGGTACAACAGTCCTCCGCTACCACGCGGCAGACCTTGCAAATCAGCACAACTGCGGGAAACATACCCGCTGCCGGAGGAAACAAGGCTGTCACAGCCGTTCTCAGCACTTATTATAACGACCACCGGGATCCTGATAAAAAAGAAAATGTAACGGTTTCCCTCAGTGGAACCGGGACGGGATTCAGCCTGTCCGGGAATCAGGTCCTGGCTGTCAACAATACTACGACAAATGCCAGAAGTATTACCGTAAAAGGCAGTTACAACGGCATAACATCGGATAACAGCCTGACCATAACACAGGATGCCGGTGCAAAACAATACGCATCCTGGAGCGACTGGAGTGTAACCGTATCGGCCAATCCGGAAACGGTTGCAAACACGGGAGGTACATCCGTCATCACGGCCGATGCAGCCCGTACCCGTGCGTGGACGTGGAACGGTGTCGGCGGTTCAGGAGGTACGGAAACAGACAGGGCCACACCGTCATTGTCGGCAGCCGGCAGCGGATTCAGCCTGTCCGGAACAACACTGACAGCAGGCAACAACACAACAACATCTGAAAGATCCTGTACAGTCACGGCAACCCATGCCGGTAAATCAGCGACCTGTACAGTCAAGCAGCCAGCCGGAACAACCGGTTACGGAGATTGGAAAGTAAACATATCCGCCAGTCCGACCACTATCGCGGCCGCCGGAGGAACGTCAACGCTGACCTGCTCGGCTGCGCGTGACGTATATACCAATGGGGTAAAGACCGGTACGGAAACCGCCACACCTGTCATCTCGGGCAGTGCAGCCGGATTCAGCCTGTCCGGAAAAACAGTCAGCGCCGGCAACAACACCTCAACAAGCACGCGAAGTATAACATATACGGCAACCCATGCCGGTAAATCAGCCAGCTGTACGATCACCCAGTCTGCAGGAAACAGGCAATATGCGTCATGGAGTGCCTGGAACGTGACAGTGTCAGCCAATCCGGCCACGATAGCCGCAAGCGGAGGCACATCCTCCATCAGCGCGGCGGCAACCCGTACCCGCACATGGACGTGGAACGGTGTCAGCGGTTCCGGCGGTACGGAAACAGACAGGGCCACACCGTCATTGTCGGCAGCCGGCAGCGGATTCAGTCTGTCCGGAACAACACTGACAGCAGGCAACAACACAACAGCGTCTGAAAGGTCCTGCACAGTCACGGCCACTTCAAACGGCAGGTCGGCCGCCTGTACGGTCAGACAGTCCGCCGGCAGTCAGACAACGGAGTACGGCAACTGGACCACGGGCTCATTGTCAGTGTCCGCCAGCCCGTCCGGTATCGGCTCATCCGGAGGCACAAGCCGCCTGAGTGCGACAGCATCACAAAGCCGTCCGAAATACACGAAGTGGAACGGCATAACAACAGGCACCACCACAGAATACCGGAGTGTGGATGTGAGCTCATCCGCCTCATGGTCAGGAAGCGCGTCGGGCTTCAGCCGGAGCGGCACGACTGTCACAGTGGCGGCCAATGGCAGCACTTCATCCCGCAATTGTACCTATACGGCAAGTTACGGAGGAAAATCAGGCCATGTGACAATCCATCAGGATGGAAAGCCCGCCGATGTAATTACCTACGGGTACATATTCACGCTCGGAGCCGTCAGCGGTGATGACGTCGTCTCCACCGGGGGAACCGTCACCTACAGTGTCACCTCACAGAAGATCACATACACCAACGGCAGCGAAACCTCCCGCAGCAATATCGGCTGGTCGGCTTCCGCCAACGTGTCCTGGATCAGTGCCGGCACAAACTCGGCAACCGTCAGTGAAAACCCGACAACTTCCGACCGTAGCGGCACGATTACGCTGACCCAGAACGAAAGCGGAAGGAAACTGTCAATCACTGTATACCAGGACAGAAAGGTATCGGTGGACATAAACTAAAAACTATAAATATGGATAAACCATTCAATCATCTCATTATTTGTCTGACGTTTGTAATGCCGGTTGCAGCTCTCAGCGGCTGCTCCGGCCCTAACGACAGTCCGGAGCAGGACGCCGTCATGTCCATCAGCTCCTGCACGGCACGTGGTGATGACGGGCAGGAAATGTCCGTCAGCGAGTTCGGCATGTTTGTAACGGATACGGCGGGAAACCTGTATCCGGACAACATCCGAGTCCTCAACCGGTCCGGGAAATGGACATTCGCGGAGATTTCCCTGTCGGACGGGGATAAAGGCATATATGCGTATTATCCTTACAACCCGTCCTTCAGCGGCGGAAAGATGGGTCTGGACGCAAGGAGCCAGACAGACTATCTGTATTCGGAAAGAACCATGGTGTCCGGGAACGCACCCTCCGCCTCCATCACCCTGTATCATCTTCTTTCGAAGGTGACTTTCAGAATGCCCGCCGCCGTCACCGCGGTCAGAGTGGCGGATTACAGCTACTCCGCTTCGTACAGTCTTCTGACGGGCTCACTGGAGATAAAACCGGAAAAAGGCACAATATCCTCCGGGACAGGAAGCCTGCTGCTCTATCCCGGTGACAGTCCGGCCATGCACGTGGCGCTGGTGGCCGGCGGACATCCATACGACTTCGTCATGCCGGCGGCGGCATTCCGATCCGGAAAGGAATATGTCTACACTTTGAAAACCGCCGGAAACGGGGTGGAGATAGAGGACATCACCATCACCGGCTGGCAGCCCGGAGGCAATTATGAAGGAACAATAACTGAAAAAGAACAAGAAAGGCAATGAAAAAGAAAATTTATACTTTATCCGTCCTGCTGGCGGCGGTTCTTCCGGCAGGGGCACAATCCATCAAAAGTGACATCAACACCGTCCTGAACGACATCGCACTGCCGGTTTTCCTCGGTGTGATGGTCATGGCGCTTGCCGTAGGCATAGGAAAGAACTGGAGACTCATCAATGACGAGAACAGCGAGGGCAACAAGAAACAGGGATGGATGAACGTCGCCTACATGGTCGGCTATGTCCTTATCGCGGTGACCGTCATCAGCTTCTGCGTGGGCAAGATAGCCGGTGTCAGCTTCTCAATCTGACCGCCATGGAGTACAAGGTGCGCAAAGGGATCGAGAACCCGTGCAAGATACACGGGCTGCTGGTACGCGACTTCTATCTGTTGCTCGGTTACGGCGGATTCGCCGTGGCCGTGCTCCTGCTGAACGTCAAGAGCTGGCTGGAGGACGGTACGACAGGCGGTGAAATGCTTTTCATATTCGTATTGCTTGTCGGATGTGGTCTGTTGTTGGCAAGGAAGTTCTATAAGAATGCCTCAAGGAAGAAGTACAGGCCGCCGCATTGGGAGAAGACGGTTACAAACCGTGATGTGAGAAATGCTTTAATGAAAAAACAGATAAACTATTGACAGTATGGAAAGTGTTAGAAACTGGCTGGAACAAACAATCGGAATGCCAATTGATTATATATGCATCATTATCATGGGGATGCTGACACTGCATGTTTTGATAAGAATTGCCATACATGGGAACATGGAGTTCTTAAAAAAGTATGGCAAGAGTGGCAATGATACCGAAAAAAAAATCAATGATCCCTCTAAAGAAAGGAACGACTCATCGTCTGCATAATTCAACTTTTTTTTTAAGGAGCTGCCAACAGTGTTTGCCCCCCAATGTAATCTTACCCAAACAAATCTTTGCAAACAGGAGAAGAATACTAAAGTAGGCAACACTTGAATATAGCACAAGAAACCTTGTCCAATAACAGGCCAAAGAAATCTGTATTCCTTTACTTTCGATCAGATAAAGGTAAATCAACTCCCCAAAAGCGAGAACAGGAATCGGAACGAATACAGCATATGGAGGTGGTTGTACCGGACAGGAAACAAGAGTGGTTAAACTGAGATATGCTCCGGCAGTTCCCGTAGCCAACATCAGTTGTACGACAAAAGTATAGCTACTGAAAGATGATATATACATAAACAAAAACGGATACACAATAATAGTGCAGGCGGCAAGGGAAACAATAGTATACCGTATGCCCCTTTCCATTTTTTGGTAGATATCTCCCAATTCATTTAACATATCATAAGACAGATCAAGTTAGACAATAATAGTGTTTGATTCCTGTGCAAAGATACAAATAACAACCGAATGGATAAAAAATAAACAAACAATAAGAAAATGGCAAACGAAGGATATTCCATACTGGATGTCATCAATGACGAATACGGTGTCATCCTTACCAGAAACGGCTGCGTGTCTGTAGCGTTCCGCATGTACAATCCGGAATGCTACAGCCTGCACCGTACCGACCTGGAGGAGCGCAACGCGCGTCTCTACCAGGCGTTCAAACACCTGCCCTCCGGCAGCTTCGTGCACAAGCAGGACGTGTTCCTTAAAAGGGAGTACGTTCATGAGCTGGAAGGGGACAGCTTCATCGACAAGGCGGAACAGAGGCATTTCTCCGGCCGTGAGTATCTGGAACATGACTGTCTTCTGATATTCACCCTGTCCGGCCTGTCCTCCCTGGCAGCCTCGTACAATGCCAACCCGTTCTCCTACCGGGAGAGGCTGCATGTGTCCGACCGGGAGAAACTCACCGAATTTCTGGAGGGGGTGAACTCCGCCATTGGTGTGATAAACAGTATCAGGGACACCCGTCTGGAAAGGATGGCCGCCGCCAGCCTGAGGGAGTATGTCATCCGGTACATCAACTTCTTCCCCCGGGCTGACTGCGACCGTGACATCCATTTCTCCGGAGAGATCACCGTCGACCGGGAGAAAGCGCGTTGCTATACCGTCTGTGACGGTGACTATCTGCCTGACCGCACCGTCAGAAGCGATGTGGAGGACACCACACTGCCCGTGTCCGGATGCAGCCTGTACATGGCGGAACTGGAAGGCCTGGGCGTGCACCTGCACTGCAACCATGCGGTCAACCAGATCCTCTATTTCGAGGGCTCGGAGAAACTTTATGAAGAGTTCTCCCGCCGTGTGGCGGTCTACCGCACCAACAAGGGATGGGACAGGGCCATGCTGGAGCCGAAGGCGGACGAGCTCGAGAACATGCAGAAGGAGATCATGGAGGAGAGGCAGCTCCTCTGCCGTGCCAATTTTTCCGTCATGATATGGGATGACAGCCCGGAACTGCTGGACCGGGCCGAGAAGAAGCTGCGGGAATACCTGACCGTCTCGGACTTCAAATTCTATATACCGTCCTACGAGCATCTGGCCAACATATACCTGGCTTCGGTTCCCGGACAGGAGAAAGGGCTTGACAGCGGTTTCCTGTTCCTGACCCCGCTTTCCCTCGCGCTCTGTCTGTTCATCAACTACACGACATTCACCCCGGATGAGGAAGGGGTGTATTTCAATGACCGTATTTATCAGATACCTTTGAAAAAGGATATCTGGGACGCGAAGAAAAAACGCATACCGGCCCGCAACGGCATCGTGGTGGCATCCACCGGCGGCGGCAAGTCCGTGCTGACACTGAATATCGTGCAGCAGCTCATCGAGCAGGGCTATATCGTGGTGGTGGTGGAGTTCGGGTACTCTTTCGGACAGCTCTGCAAGCTTTATCCTGAAATCTCGCTGCATGTGGACTATGACGGGGAGACACCGCTGGGTCTGAATCCCTTCGATCTGGAGGGCCGTTCCCTTGACAACAACAAGATAGAGGTGCTATCGGGTATCGTGCAGCGTTTCTGGCGCCGCATGTTCGGGAAGGACGAGGAGGAGCAGTCCGTAGCCCTCACAAAATTCATCCAGGATTATTACGCCACCTGCCTGCCACCCCATTCCTTTCCCTCTTTCTACCGCCACGTGACGGAGCATTATGAGGATATTTGCCGGCGGAAGGACGTAGACCCCAATTATTTTGACCTGTCCTCCTTCCGCCTCATATGCAGCGAGTTCCTTCCCGGTGAACGGTATGCCAATGTATGCAGGACCGAAGGAGTGCCCGATTTCGGGAACAGGCGGCTGGTCGTGTTCGAGCTGACGCAGATCAAACAGGACAAGTTCCTCTCCGACCTGGTCATGGCCCTGATCTTCGACGTGATTCATGACAAGATCCTTTCCGACCGGACCAGAAGGGGAATGATCATTTTTGACGAGTATGCCGAAACGGCGCAGATGAAGTCCAGAGGCGAGGATATCAGCATACATTCCGCAGTCGCCTTCTGCTACCAGAAGATACGCAAGGAGAACGGTGCGGTGATGACCATCGTCCAGAGTCCCGACCAGCTTCCCGATGACGAATTTACCAAAGGCATGATCACCAATACCCAGCTGCTGTACATCCTTCCCACAACGGATGTGGTATACAGGGCCGTGGAGAAAAGGTTCGAGATGGGGGGCGACCCCGCCCAGTGCAACATGATGCGGTCCATCCGCAACGACTTTTCCGGGGAGCGTCCGCATTCCGAGTGCTTCATCCGCTTCACCGGCGGCCAGGGGAGGTATGCGGTGGTGGTGCGCAACGAACTGAGCCGGGAGAAGTTCCTCGCCTTCCAGACCGACGGGGAGACATGGGCTGAGATTGACGGCTATTCCAGGACCATGCCGATGGAGGAAGCGATAGGCAGATACATGGAGAGACACCCGTCAAAGGACAGGAAATGAAAGGAGACCGTATGGAAAAAGGATTAAAGGGATACAGGCCGCTTCTGCTTCTGCTCCTGTGCGGCGGAATGACCTTGAAGGCTGCCGCACAGGCGGCGATTACCGACCCTCTCAACACCGCCCAGAGCACACTGACCGCGGGAAATACCGCTGCAACGGTGAAACAGGTGACGGAATCGGTGAACAGGCTCCAGACCGCCCTGGACTATGTCCAGAAGGTGTCCGCCACCGTCAGACGCGCACGGATGTTCACGGACCTGATAGACCGGCAGAACCGGTTGAACAGCAACTGCCTCAGGACGCTGGAAGAGGCGGAGAAGATGGACATGAAGGGGCTGCCGGGCATCACTTCGGCCGTGCAGGACGTGGTGGCGAACAACGCCGCCATCATCTCCCTGACCATGGACATACTCGGCAGTGACCTGAAAATGAACGACAGCGGACGGATAAAGCATCTGAGGAAGTGTCTGGAAAAGCTGAGGGAGCAGGAGGCGGGACTGTCCGCCATCCGTCAGACCATCTCCCGTACACGGACAATCAGACGGAATTTGGGACTTGTAACAAAATAGGAATCAGAACAAAGGAGGAATATCATGAGATTGCTTTCAATTTTTTTCTTTTTTACAGGAATGTCGCTGCATTGCGTGACGGCGGGAGCCCAGTGGGTGGTCACCGACCCCGGCAATACGGCACAGGGAATCATCAATGCCGCCAATACGGCCAGTACGGTGAAGCAGACGGTGGAACAGGTGAACAGGCTCCAGACCGCCCTGGACTATGTCCAGAAGGTGTCCGCCACCGTCAGACGCGCACGGATGTTCACGGACCTGATAGACCGGCAGAACCGGTTGAACAGCAACTGCCTCAGGACGCTGGAAGAGGCGGAGAAGATGGACATGAAGGGGCTGCCGGGCATCACTTCGGCCGTGCAGGACGTGGTGGCGAACAACGCCGCCATCATCTCCCTGACCGGGGATATACTCAGCAGTGACCTGAAAATGAACGACAGCGAACGGATGGAGCAGCTCGACGGATGTCTTCAGGAAGTCCGTCGCCAGGAGGCTTCACTGGGCACCATCAGACAGATCATGTCACATACGCGTACCATCAGACGGAATTTGGGACTTGTAACGGAATAGGAATATGGCATCAATAACAGAAATATCGGTCGAGCATATCCACAATGCTTATGAAAGTATCCGGGGGAACATCGCCGTGGAAGCCTTCTATGCGGTAGTGACGGGATTCATGGCTGTCACGCTCATCCACCGTCTGTATACGGTATACCGGGAGGTGCAGTCCAACGAGGACGGCACGCCCACCATGAAGGATTACATGAACCTGGTGTGGCAGTATGTATTCTGCATAGCCGCCGTCGCACTGTTCCCCGTGCTGCTGGAAGCCCTGGAAACGGTGTTCGGCAAACTGATGGACGATCTGCAGGCCGGATTCGGCGGAAAGGTCTATGATGTGGCCGACCTGTTCCAGAAGCCGATAATCGCACAGTTCGAGAAACAGTTCAGCGACATGTCGGTAATGGACGTTGCCGGCGTATTGCTCAATCCGGTCGGCAGTTCGTTCGATTATCTGCTGGCGTATGTGGCCGGCGTCATAGCCGCCCCTTTCTACATGTACGCGCAGACCCTGTTCATAGTCGGCAGATACATGTTCCTGCTCCTGCTGGAACTTATATCCCCTGTGGCGATAGCCTGTTTCTACAACGAGAGTACCCGGACGTATTTCCATACGTGGTGCAAGAACCTGCTGGTCTGTTATCTGATGGTACCGGCCTTCATCCTTGCCAGCAAGTTTTCGGACGCCATCGTCTGCGAGTATGTCATGAACACCTCGTGGAATGTCGTCCTGCAGGTGTTGTTTTCCCTTGCGTTGAAACTGTCCCTGCTGGCGATTGTGAGAGGCAGGATCCATAACCTTTTTTAAAACAACGGAAGAATATGAAAATGGATATAAAGAATATGGTGAGGGACTTCGCCTCACTGGGAGAGGCCAAGAAGCGGTCCTCCGTCTATGTCAAGGCGGTCAGCCTGTTGTGTGCGGCCATCGTCGCCCTGGTGCTGTTCTTCATGAACATGACCGTCCGCGGAGTGACGGACAGGATCCTTGTCGTGAATACCGGCGGAGAGCTCCTGCAATTGAAGTCCATGGAAACGGACAAGTTATACGAGACCCTGTTGAAGGCCCACTGCAACGCGGTGGCCTATTATGTAAACTCTTTCGACAGGATGAGCATCTCCGGAAACCAGGCGCAGGCCGTGTTTCTGGTGGAGAAATCCGAGCTGAACGCCATCTGGAACAAATACCTGAACGACCGCGCCTATGCCGACGCGGCGGACAGGGGTGTCATCTACAAGTGCGTGTTTGAGAAGCTACACAGGGTCGGGATACGTGATGACGGTTACAACGTGCTGTTCACCTCCATCCTGTCCATCCATGATGCCGGCGGGGTCAAACGTATAAGGATATACAGCCGGGGCGACGCCATACGCACCACCCCGTCCTATCCGGAGAATGTGACAGGCTTCTTCTTCCGGAACTATACACAGGAATACGAGCTGTTGGATACCTCGGATGGAAACAAAGAAAGGAATTGAATAAAACAGAAGAACATGAAGAAGACTCAAGTAATCATTGTCAGCGTGTTCGGGTTACTTGTCCTTCTTGTCATCTGGACAATCTCCGCGATGAAAGGAAAGGAAGAGAATCAGAACACCGTCCGTCTTAGCACGGACAACAAGGATGTGACCATTACGGATGTGAAGGCCCAGCTCGAGCGTACCCCCCTGCGCAAGCAGGCGGAGGGACAGGGCGAGGACAATCCGGTGGACATAGAGCGTATGCGTCAACTCATCATCAACAGTGAGATGCCGCCGGAAGAGGAATACGGGCGGAAGGCGGATACCGCCTCCTATATCCTTCCCACACAAGAGAACCTGGACAGTATCACCCGTGAACTGCGGAAGAAGAAAAAAAGGAAACAGGAGAAAAAGAAGGTGGAGAAGAAGGAAGAGACAAAGGAAGCCCCTGAGGCAAGGACAAGATTCAACACGGTCGCCTTGCACAAGAGCAGCAGGCGGAACGCCATCCGCGCGTACGTGCATTCCGACCAGGTCGTGATGGCCGGATCCACGCTGAAGATGCGTCTGGGTGAGGACTGTCTCACCGATGACGGCCGTCGGGTGAGGAAGGACTCGCCGGTGTACGGGGAAGTGAGGAAGATAGACGGCGAAAGGGTCATTGTGGAGATCAGGACAGTCAATGTGGGCGGCAATATCCTTCCGTTTAAAAAAGAAGTATATTCTTCAGACGCAATGGAAGGTATCTATGTACCGGGGAACGCAAAGGCGGAAATCAACAAGGATGCCACGGCCGGGGCGGTGGACGGGACAAATCCGCAGATAACCGGAGGCCTGGACATGGGCAGCCAGCTTATTGCCGGAGGCGTGAACGGTGTGGTGAACGCCACCAAGCAGGCCGCAAGCAAGAATATCAAGAAAGTGAAGGTCACCATCAAGACCAACTATGCCGTGTTTCTGATGGAGAAAAAAGAACCGGGGGAAAGCTGACCGGAAACGGCATATTGAAACATTAAAATAAAGATATGAAAGACAGTAGGACAATAACAGGTGACCTCATGGAGGAGGGAGTATTTGTATGGTGTGTATTCATGCCGGACGGAAAGGCCTCCTTGCATATGAACAGTGAACAGTATCCGGACAGTAGGACACACTCCCGTGGAAGGTTGTTGTCCCCTGATGTATCCGTACTGCATGAAATCCTCACACCGGATGATGCTGACAGGTTTCTTTCCCTTCTTGAATACGGGATTTCGATACGGATCAGGATGCGTGTCCGTTATCCGGGAACAGACGACACGGAAGTGGAACAGTCGGAATATGAACCGGAGGCATGCTTTCCGGCATGGCTCGTCCTGAAAGACGGACGGACCGGACTGTATCTTCATGAACCGGCTGACGGCCGCTGCCTTATTCCGGACATGAACGGTCTGCCGGGACTTCCCGGATTGAAGCCGGATGATGCACCCGTAAGGGTTGAACTGCTCATACGCCAGTCACACTGGATTTTCGACCTGGTCGATCCGGCACTGTTGAAGACCGGCAGCTGCTCCGGACGTTTAAAGCCGTGCCTACAAGAACATCCGACGCTCAAAAAGTGAAGTGCCTGTAAACTATTATAAACGGACCCGGGAAGTGACAATAACGAATGATAATTAAAAGAACTGTACGAAATGGAAGAATTCCTATCGAAAGACGGCTCTGTGACCATCTTGCTTTTCTGCTTTCTTCTCACCCTTACCATTGTTTTCCACATTTTGGGGTTTTGGAAAAGTTACCGTGAATATTCAAGGAAACAGGAAGAGGGCAATCGGAAGATGAACCGGACAAATGTCAAAGGGACAGACAATCAAATAGCAAACGTTAAGAATGCCGGACAGGAAATTCATCACGAATCAAATTCTAAAGCCGGATGCAAAGATAAACATCAAACTATTAAAATATAATTTATCAAGATATGAGACAAAACAGAATTTACATCACAGGGATACTTCTCCTGTTTGCTTTTTTATCAGGAAGAGCCCAGCAGCCCCGTATTGACGAGCTGGAGTGCAGAAACCTGAAGATCGGTTATGAGAAGACGCTCCATATGATATTCCCCACTCCCGTGAAATACCTGAACATGGGGGATGAGAATATCATAGGGGAAGTCATACAGGTATGTCCGTCCGTCATCCGGCTGAAATCAACGGTAAGGGATTTCAAAGGAGAGACCAACCTGTCGGTTGTTACGGAGGACAGCAGGTATTACACCTATTGCATATCCTTCGACGAGGGAGCGCAGGCTGTCTACAAGGAGGGCGGTACCATGCCGGAAACGGCGGTTCTTCCGGTTTCTGACGAGAAACTGACCCATGTGATCTATCCGGAAAAAATCGTGTATGTGGATTTCGGAAACACCACCGTACAGGTGGAGAAAGCGGAGAATGTGAACAATATTGTCGCACTCAGGGCCGTGTCGCCGTTTGCCCTGCAGACCAACCTTACAGCCATCACCGAAAGCGGCAGGTTCTATACGTTTGACCTGCGGTATGCGCCCGGATGTGAGAGATTTTCCTTCATTGTGGACAAACAGGACACCAAAAAGAAGCAGGTGGCCATACTGGAGGGAAGAGAGCGGAATACCCGGCAGAAAGCACTGCTTGAAAAAGAGATATCACGGAGACCGAAGCTGCTGACCAATATCAGGGACGAGGTGGCCGGCATGAGATTCTGCGTGACCAATATCTTTGTGGACAATGATATCCTGCTGTTCCGCTTCGGGCTGCACAACCGTTCCCAGATCGGCTATACCATAGACTTCATCCGTTTTTATATACAAGATGCGAAAAAACGGAAAAAGACCGCCGTCCAGCAGCTGGAGCAGCAGCCCCTCTTCTCTTTCAACCGTCCGGAGGAGGTGGCTGCGCTTTCCTCATGTGACTTTACGGTCGCCCTTCCGAAATTCACCATACCGGACAAGAAGGTGCTCATCATAGAGATACAGGAGAGAAACGGGGGAAGACATTTCTATTACAAATTGAAGAACAAACAGCTGATCAATGCGGAGATACTGTTCCCGGAGATTGTAGGAAAACCATAAAGGATACCACATGATAACGAAACTAGTTCTGTTCCTATGCCTCTTCTGTCCGGTACCTGATAAGGAAAGGGCCATATTGGAGGACGCACTCTCCCGGTGTTCCAGTCTTGAGCGCATCGGGGAGATCATGGACATCGTGGAGAGGCATCATCTGGAATACAGGATACCGGTACATCCCCCTGTACACCGGTTCCACCGTATCAGTTCCGCCTACGGATGGAGGAGCGACCCGGTTACCGGACAGCGCAGGTTCCATTCAGGAGTGGATATTGCGGCGGAACTTGCATCGACCGTGCATGCCGCAGCTGATGGAAAGGTCATATACTCAGGAAGAAAGGGAGGATATGGATACTGTGTGATGATACGCCATGCCTATGGCTTTGTGACCCTGTACGGGCACTTGTCCGCCTGTTATGTTCCGGAAGGGGAAGAGGTCAGGAGTGGCAAAGTGATCGGATTCATCGGATCAAGCGGAAAAAGCACGGGAAACCATCTGCATTATGAGGTGAGAAAGTACGGAAGGCCGGTCAGGCCATACATCAGAAAAAGAAGAGGATTATGAGAATACTGGACTACATGGAAAGATTACAGACACTGACCCGTCTGCTGAAAAAAGAACATACAGGAAGTCTTACGCAAATGGCCAGGAATATGGGAGTGCATCGTCTTACCGTCTATAATTACATGAATGAGCTCCGGGCCATGGGGGCTGAGATAGAATATGACAAAAAAAAGAATACATATTATCTCAAGAAATCATTTAATATCCAACTGATAATTAGCAGTTGAAAAATGGTCTGAGTATAAAAACGTTATACTGCTTCCCACTTACATTTGCATATTAAAAACTATCAAAATAAAATTTATGAAAACAAATCATTTACATTACATTGTGCTGCTGGCAACCATCTTCTTAGGCTGCTCATGCAGTGAAGAAATTGAAAAAGAGCTCACAACCGGAAAGACCGCGGTGACTATCGAGGTTGACGGAGAAGAGGATGCGGACTCACGTACCGTATCGTTTACCGGTGGTACCGCTTATGGAGAGGGACTTTATGATGGTAAAGAAATCCCCACGGTAGGTGCTGAAGCCTCTGACGGATATGAGATAGACTATTTCTACGGGGGACCGGCAAGTGAGCCCAAAAAGTACAGTTGTACAGGCGGCATAAACTCCGTATCATATCAAGTTTATCTAAAGGGAGAGGACCACCATTTCAAGTGCAAGTTCAAGGAAAAGAAACGTACTTTGACCCTGACTGCCAATCCGACCTCCGGAGGAACTGTTACCGGAGGGGGAACATACAAAGTAAAAACCAATATCCCCATCACCGCTGTTGCAAAATCCGGATACACATTTTCCGGATGGACTGTGACTAAAGGAGATGCAAAAATTATGAATGCCTCCTCAGCCAGCACCACTGTGCAGTTGCAAAGTTCGAACAGTACTTTGCAGGCGAACTTTTCAAAAGCCGGTAAAACGTTCTATTTCTCCATCCGGACAGGAAGAGGCAAACTGGATGTCTTTGATGAACGTGGTGAAACCACATTGCTGCCATCTGCTTCAGAAATAGTATTGAATCTTTCACCGGATGATGAAAACTTGGAACGAGGTGGTTACCTGATATCTCCAGAGCCGGAATCCGGTTGGAAATATGGAGAGGATGAATGGTATGTGAATGGCAACGGGATACCCTCCGGACAATATGGTCAATATTTATTTACGTACAATGATTATAGCCGTTATCCTGATGGAAGCAGATTCGTATACGATTTCAAAGCGGACAATCCTATAAAGGTGACTATACAGACTGGCATGTGGAGTAACAATTCTTTCTCCTTGTATACGCACGGTGATTTCAGAATTGGCTTTTCTGCTACCGGTCTGAGTTCCGGTCAGCAAACCCGTGAGTTCTCATATGGAGACCGGGTAACAATATATGCGGATGGTGCGGATTATGCCGTGCCGGGAGAAGGTGACCGCTGGAGATATAACTATCTGAGAGGTTTCTTTACTACCGGATGGCAGGCTTTGGACGATCTTGGGGAATACTCCCAGACATCAGCCGGTTCATATTCATTTACAGCGACAAAGGATATAACTATTAACATTGTATTCATGCCCACTATCAGATAAAATACAAGGGCTGTCTTAAAAAAATGACTTGACAGCCTCTTGTTATGATAGCCTTTATCTTGTCATACAAAATAAAAAAGGACCTGTAACAGAAGTTAATGTGCAACAGATTTTGGTTTTACGCACAAAATAGGCGGAATTCCTGCCTATTTTTATAAGTGTGGAAACATTCTACATCAGACCACACTATATGAGGATTATTTCCATTTTTTACATAATAAAAAAATGACAATTGACTGATAATCAGAATAAATATTCTTTTGGCATGGGAATTGTCCTATCATTATCGTAAAACAATAACCATTAAAAATATAAGATTATGAAAAAATTTTTTGTTGCAGTAGCATTGGTAATGGGATTAGGAACAACAGTGGCATTTGCCGAAAATTTGACCTCAGGTGTTGAAACAGTCATGGCAGTAAATGATTTCACCCCTATTGAAGTGAAAGACCTTCCGGCAGCGGTAACGGAAGCAATTGCCAAAAATTTTGCGGAATCAACCGTCAAGGAAGCGGCAGTGGAAGCGGCAGAGGATGGCAGCAAGACTTATCAGGTTGTTCTGACAGACAAGGAGGGAGCTGAAAGTACGGTGTTCTTCAATGAGAAAGGTGAAATACTGAAATAATATATTTTGCGTCTTTCTTGATAAAGAACTGAATTTGCCCTCATAAGAAGAGAACAGTTCTTATCAAAAGATACAGGGTCTTTATAAATAATTTCATTCATAAAGATTGTCGTTTTTTACTAATATTGAACCGTTTTTACAGGAGCAACTGTCCGAGATGAACAGTTGCTCTTTTTAATTTTTATGTTGCCGTTCATAACTGCCAGTACATTGTGAAAATCTATTTTAAGTATCCAATAGTTTGGCAGAGAAAGATGAGGTGTCAAAACACTGACATAACCTCATCTGTAATGCGAAATTAGATCAAAAAATATACCTATAGTTTCCAATTACCTTATCAACTTTGCCAACATTTGAAATAGGTTCATTGGAGCAAACAGTGACACCATCCACAACCAAAGTGAATGATTTTTCTTTGCTGGTCATGCTCTCAGACACCTCACCGTTATATCTGTCATAACTATCCAATCGTGATGCTGGAGATCCCGATGTGACTGCAAAGGTATAATTTTCCTCCCAAGAGTCGTAATTTCCTCTATCATCTTCCCGTTCTGTGATTTCAACACCATAAACAGTGTAAGTCGCTGAATGACCTGAGGTAACAGAAACAGATCTGGTTAATTGTCCCATTAAAACTTCATCTTTGAAAGAGACATTTATAATCGTAACAGATTGTTTAAAGTTCGCCTGCAAAGTACTGTTCGGACTGTCAGAATGTAATATTAGATTTCTGAAATGTCATCATTGGATGATTTTACATTTCTAACAAATTCCATCCCCCTGATAAAATTCTCCGTGAGATTCTTTTTTTCCTCTATTTCCTGTTCCATCCGTTTTATGGATGTCCGGAAGAAAAAATCTATCAGAAATTCATCTGTACGCTCTTTTTTGATATATTTTAAGGCGGTGATATATTCCTCTCTCTGCGAACCGGGGATTATCAGCAGCGGCTGTTCTTTTTTGAGCAATATAAAATTGGACATCAGACGTCCCAAACGACCGTTTCCGTCCCGGAAGGGATGCAGATATTCATAAAATCCATGAAATCTTGCCGCGATGATCATCGGATGGATCTTCCCGGAGTCCAGGACCTGCTGGGTGCTTTGCAATAGGCGGGGAACCTGCTTTATCAGCTGCTCATGGTCCCCAAATATCGTATCACCGGCACACATGTCCACTGTTGTATATTCTCCCGGGTTGGACGGTATTTCATCGTATTGGGTCTTGTAAGAGAGGGTATGTTCCGTCAGCAGCCGGTGGGTTTCCTTCAGGAGTTCCTCGGTCAGCGGCCTGTCCAAATTCTTCAGAAGATATTCATAAGCCTGGAAATGATCCAGGATTTCAAATGCCTCCAGCAAGGTCTTGCCTTTGGGGATCATGCCCAGCCCTTTTTCTTTCAAGGTGCGGGTCTCGTCCACTGAAAAACTGTTCCCCTCTATAGCACAGCTATGCGCCGAGAATAGAATTTCATTGTATTCTATAAAATCTTTCCTGCTCAGCTTCTCAGATACAAGTTCCTTGTACCGGTTCACTAAAATATCATATCGGGAAATCAACTTGTCCTCCATATCAGTACCATTTTTTGCAAAGATACTAAATCTGACCAATATACCCCTGCATTCTATATGTAATTCCTTGATAAAAGTGTGATATCATTACTTTCCCCGCCCTACTGGTAGAACAATGGTAGAAAATAGAAAAAACATAACAAAACTCAAGATAAAACACCGGAACGGAGCGATTGCAAGACCGTCTGTCCATACTTTTTCTCCTTCAAAAGGGTGGAGAAAACATTTGCTACCCAGATTCTACCCTGTTCCCGGCCAGCCCGGAAGCGGCAAGAGCACAATCTTTTTATTGTATGTTTTTTACCATGTTCCTGTGATAGGAAAAGAGGTACTTCAAAACTAAAATGACAGCTCCGAAAAGTTACGGTTACTAATTATAACGCTTAAAAGGACCATATCAGACTCTTTATTGAGTAATGATACGATCCTTTTTTTAATCTTTTCAGGATGCTCAAATTTCAAATTACAGGTTCATATTATCAAGGACTGAGCTCTGATACGCCCCTTTTCGGTACTACCAGCGCATGGAATCCCTGATGGCTGCTACCATCAGCCGGACTATTCCGGCTATCAATACAAACCCGGTGAATTTCAGGACGGGTCCCAGAAGTCTCATCCTCACCAGCACCACGAGTGCCGCCAGCTGGAGCAGTCCCGCCGCAGCCATGATCATTGCAGGCTGCTGCAGGAGCTCCCCGAAGTTTCCGTCCTGTATAGTCCGGACAACCTGCGGCCATCCTTCCTGCAGCCTCCCTGCCAGGCTGTCAAATAGTCCATGCCATTCCATTTTTCCTGCTTTTGAAAGTTTATATATTACTGTTTCCTACTCCAACTTTCCGGAGCGATATAGAGATAATTGAACGCTTCATCCATTTTTGCAGACTCGGAGCCCGGATAATTCCGATTGAACAGGTATTCCGTGTCACACCGCAGAAGCTTCCACTCACTGCTTCCTTCCAGCTGGTAATACAGATGTACCATTGAAGCGCAATAACCGACACCGCTGGTAGCATCTCTCGGCTCTTTTCTCTGGACCGGGAACTTGCAGGACACTATCCCTTTCCAGAAACGTACTCCTGCCGCTATGTCAACAGTGCAGCTTCCCAGTTCATCGCGCCATTCATAGTCATCAATCTTGTTCTCCTTTTTATCACTCGGTCTGTAGGAGTTGGATTCCAGTTTGAACTCCCTCTCCCATACAACCTTTATAGTCCCTTTCATGGCTTTCCTGCTTTTGTTTGAAAGCGTATAGACTATATTGAACCAGTCATTATCAGGTACAGGATATACCAGAAACGTATTGCATTTCTGGTTCTCCAATGTTATCATCCGAAGTGCCGGCATATCAGTGGCCGGTCTCACCTCATACATCCATTCCCCGTCATTGGAATTCTGATCGTATCCGTAAGGCTTGAACCAGGCTGACTCCCCGTTCTTTTTGAACAGCACTGCCAGCCGGTATGTTCCCGGCACAGCCTGCACATAACAATACTTGCAGTATCCGTCCCATGCACCGTTTCCGCATTTGATATCAAACGGCTGGTACTGTTCCACAATCCTGTTCCCATCCATCAGCACGAACCGTGCCTGTCCGGCGAAGTCTTCCCCACCTCCACGGTTTCTATACCGCAAAAAGAATCCCCAGACCTTACCCTCACCGGTATAGGTGTCATAGCCATATTCCGTATAATTCGGCCATATATAAATCCTGTCCGTCCCGCAATCCCTCATGACAATCCGGTCGGTCTTTCCGAAAGTGCTCCAATACTCCTCATCCATCGGCACATGGTCCACGTCCACCTCACAGTTATAACCGGATTTCATATTCAGAGTGTAAGTATAGATCATGCCGGGATTCCACACATGGGTAGGCGGCAGGGCATAGGTGAAATCCCTCCCGTCCACATGTACATTGACAGTGATACCCTCAGCCGTACCCACAGGCATCAGGATTGCCTCCACATATACCGGAGAGGCATCGTCCAGTGTGTAGTTCCCTCCGGCCTTATATTCTCCGGGCTGTCCTGTCGGAAGGAGCTTTCCGGACGTGACATCCATGGACGCAGACAGCCTTACACCTCCAAAAGTGACCGCATCCACCATCCCGTCACCTGTATAATCATTCTTTTTTATCAGGATCCTGACCAGGGAGAGAGCATGCTTCATTACAAGGGCCGCGCTCGGCTTCTCAACGCTTACTCCTCCTTCTCCATACATATAATCCTCCTGTGTCGTGATGTCCACAGGTATGGCGGTCATGTCCGTATATTGTACATTATAAGGATAATAGGCGGACACTTTCTGCTCAGCCGTCACCTCCACCTGTTTTCCGGCTTTCCACCGCCTACCGTCAAAAGTGAAGGGTATGTTCACATCCCCTGCAGCTGTCACTCCCAGGCAATGCCCCTCCTTCCAGTTCTCCACCACGGCCCTCTGTTCCTGCATGTTCTCGATGATAGGGGCGATGCCGAGGTACACCTTTCCCGTATCCGGCTCTTCCGGGTTTCCGGGATTTTCCGGCTCCACTACGGGAGGTACCGGGTCCGGCAGTGGTTCCTCATCCCGGCAGGAACATGTCATGCACGCCATGACCGCCATCAACAAATATCCGAATGTCTTCATTTTCTTCAATTTTATGTTCTTTATTCTTTCTCCACTCTCTCGAAGAATTCCCGTATAGCCTGTGCTATGACCTGCTTCTCCTTCATTCCAGCGTCCACCGCGTATTTTTTCACCTTGCGGTGCAGTTCCAACGGATACTCCAGTGAGGTTCTGGCCAGTACTTCCCCTTTCTTCCCCTCCTCCGGAGTGGAGTGTGTGGGACGGTTTGGTGTTCCGCCCTGCAGAATCTCGTCAATTCCAATAAATTTTCCCATATTCTTTTTTACTTTTATTTGTTGTCAACCATATTCAATCTGGACAGGATCTCCCGGGTAAGGGACCGGTAGTCCGCCGCTCCACTGCTGTTCCTGCTGTAAGATACGACATCCGTCTTTCTGCTCATGGACTCTGCCACCCTGATGGAACGGCTGATGACCGTGGAAAAGACCGTTTCCCCGTACTGTTTCCGCATCGCTTCCAATATCTCCGCATGCAATGTAGTCCTTCTGTCATACTGTGTCACCAGCATGCCGAGCAGGTTCAGTCTTCTGTTGATCTTCCTCCGTATCACAGCAACCGTATCCAGGATGGAAACCAGACCATATAAAGAAGCCACTTCCGGTTGCACCGGTATAATCAGGTCGGTAGCGGCCACAAGCGCGTTGACCGTGATCAGTCCGACAGCCGGCGGGCAGTCAAGGAGCACAAAATCGTACCCTCCATCCGTTCTGGCAGCCAGTTCTTTAAGGAAGTTTTCCCTCCCGTATTCGTTCTGCAGAAGATACTCCGCATCCGCCATTTTCCTGCATGACGGGCACAAGGATATATTCTCCTGCAACCGTATCCATGGAAGCCGCGTTTCCTTGCCATCCACCGCACCCTGCAAGGCCGAGAAAACCGTTTCTTCCGGATCTGTCACCCCCAAAGCCGAGGTCAGAGTGGCTTGCGGATCCAAATCAGCAAGAAGGACCTTGTATCCTTTTCGTGCCAGTTCGAACCCCACATTGGTAGTGGTAGTAGTCTTGCCAACTCCACCCTTCTGATTATGGACTGCTATAATTTTCACCATATCTATTTGTTTTTTAGTATGTTACGAAGTTAAGGAAAATAATTCTCTTTTCCAATATTTTGATGTTTTAATGCTTTAATATTTATATATTTTAACACTAAAATATTTTGATACCATAATCTCCCATAACGAAGGAATTTTCATTTCTTTTTTCAAAGGAAGACGGATCATACCGGAAGCCGCGGAAGGCTCTATAATGAACTTCATCCCAAGCCTCCTTTCACACAAAGCCGTAATGCCACCATGAACCAGGCCAGACAGATCAGAGCGGGAACCTGTGATACGAAAGATGCGCATATTAATGCAGAGAAAACAAAGGAAGCATGACCAAGCAGCAGGACCTGGCGGTTGGATACGTCCTCTTCAAGTACAGAAGAAAAGAATTGGTTTTTACGGTTCAGCCATAATTGAATAGCTGAAGATTTACTAGCGACATTTATGTCGGGAGCAAAAATAGAAACTGTTTGTTTCATGACTGTGATTATTTGGCGTTTACTAGACAGAAAAAACGGCTGCCATTTCCCGTGTCGCCAAACAATCACAGATTTTCGCCCGAGAGCTAAAATTGTAATGGGAAAAGCAGCCGCAGTTGTTCACAATAAGTTGTGACTTCTACAATTTCTTATATATCATTTTGCTATTGTAAGCAAAAGATAGTGTGCTGGGCATAAAAGGCCCATTGTATTTCTTTGAACTTTGAGCATTAACCGAAGCTCGCGGCACGAATTTTCCGTGATTATTTGGCACTGCAAATATGGAAATAATATTTGGAACAGCCAAAAAAACTACAGAAAAATGACAAAGAGTATAAAAACGTTATACTGGGCCGCCCTTACATTTGTCCCGTCAATTATAAAAAATACACAATGGAAGAAATGGAATTGATACACAAAGTGGAAAACGGGGAATTGGACATGCTTGGTTATGTCATGCTCAACCCGGAATTGAAGGAACCGTTTTCGGACTATGCCCGGGGCAATGGCATCACCTGTCCCACAGCAGCGGATGCGGTGCGTTTTTTGAAGGAATACGAGGAAAGACTTTATCAGGAACTGCTGCCATGAACGGGAAGGTACTGGAAAGATATGCGGAACTGATGATTGACAAGATCAGGCAGATGTCCGCCGGTGAATGGCAGAAGCCCTGGTTCACCCCCCGTACCGGCCTGCCACAGAACATATCAGGACGTCCGTACAACAGCATGAACCGTCTTATGCTCTACATGGAGATGGACAGGATGGGATACACCCTCCCGGTATTCATGACCTTCCGTCAGCTGAAGGATGAGAACCTGATGGTCATAAAAGGATCGCACGCCCTTCCCGTGACTTTTTACGATATCACCGTGAAGCATAAGACGACGGGAGAAAAAATCAGCTTCGATGATTACAAAAGCCTCCCGGAACTTCAGAAGCAGGAATATAAGGTGACTCCCTTCATGAAACATTTCTATGTATTCAACATAGACCAGACGGATTTCAAGGAAAAATATCCGGAGCGGTATGAGGGCATGAGGGTCAGATTCTCCGGTCCTGCCGTAGTGGACAACGTAAAAGGAAACGGGAACCCCTGGCTGGATAAAATGATAAAGGAACAGAAATGGCTCTGTCCCATAGAACTGAAGGTGCAGGACAGGGCATATTACAGCCCGTCCAAAGACAGGATCGTTCTTCCGGCTCCGGGACAATTCAAGGACATGGAATCATTCCAGATGACCGCCCTTCACGAAATGGCCCACTCCACCGGGCATTCCTCACGACTGGACCGCGGCCTGCATCACCCGTTCGGAACGTGCGGATATGCCCGGGAGGAAATCATCGCCGAATTCACAGCTGCCGTCACAGGCAGGGATCTGGGAATAGCCGTAACTCCGAGAAAGGAGAACGCACAGTATCTGAAAAGCTGGCTGTCAAATTTGAAGGAGGACCCCGGCTATGTCATGAGTGTGTTACGGGAAGCCGGCAAGGCATCCGCCATGATAGAGGAAAGTGTGGAAAAACAGCATACCCTGGCAGACACATCCGCCAGGGAAGAGGACATATTCCCACTTCCCATAAAAGAAGAAAGAAACAATGAAACGGTCTCTTCCGGCATTCTCAATATGTATGACCGCTCGAAAGAACAATATCCGGATGCAATGGCCCTCATCCGTGTGGGGGATGAATACAAGGCATATAATCAGGATGCGGAAAGACTCCATGAGGTACTTGGCGTATGCGCAAGGAAAGCGGTGTCGGAAAAAGACGGCACGCCGGTCATGACAGCCTCGTTCCGTCACGTCGATCTGGATACGCATCTCCGTAGTATAATCAAGGCAGGCAGCAAGGTCGCAATCAACCATTATGAGAAAGCAGCCGCGCCGGACAAGAGCATGACGCCCCCTCTTCTTTTCAAGGGCGGCCGTCGTGAGATAGAGATCACATCCGAAGGCGCGGTCATACGTACCAACGGGAACCAATATGACGCCACTGGCATATTGAAGGGGCTGGAAAAAGCCGGAATAGATGTCAGGAACATATCCGGCAGCCAATGGGAAAGCATGTTACGGGGACGGGGAACCGTCCTGAACCCTGCAAAACAGAAAATGCTGTTCTCTATCCGGAAACAGCCCTCCGGCTACGGTGTGCGCATAGCGGACATCAGCGGAAAAATTTCCTCATCAGTTCAAAGAGAATTATGATAACCAAACGCTGAGCCACCGGCATGACGGGCATACATATATGAAAATAACAGATTTTTTTATAAGACGTGCCCAGCTCAGAGAACTGGGAAAAAACCCGCAATTGATCACCGCGGTCGAGAATCCGTCAGAGAAGATGCAGCTGGCCGCCGTCCGGCAGAATCCGGATCTGGTTTCGGTTCTGGACAATCCTACGGAAGAGGTACAGCTGGCCGCTGTCAGACAAAAGGCGGACTGTCTGCTCCAGCTCCGTGAGCCGACAGAAAAGGTCTGTCTGGCCGCCATAGCCGAAAATCCGGAAATGATACGCTATATCCATGAACCCACGGAAAAGATGCAGCTGCTGGTCGTCAGACGGAATCCGGAAATGATCACCCTTCTGGAAAATCCATGCGAGAGGGCGCAGCTGCTGGCTGTGATGGCGGATTCCGGACTGATCACCGCTATCGGCAGCCCTTCCGCAAACACGCAGCTCTCCGTTGTCAGGAAGGACCCGCATCTCATCCGGGAGATAAGCGTACCCGACTGGAAGGCCCAGTTGTATGCGGTCGGACAGGATCCGGAACTGATAAGGTTTATCAGCGAACCGGCGGAAAAAGTACAGCTGTCTGTCCTTAACGGGGACGCCTCCCTGATAAGACTCGTGAGAACCCCCACGGAAAAGGCACAGATGCTGGCCGTTGGCAGAAATTCCTCCCTGATAGGCCATATCAAGAATCCCACGGAGAAAGTCCAGCTGATGGCGGTGCATGACAGTCCGGCAAACATCCTGAGGATAAAGAACCCGTCCCGGCAGGCATGCCTGTCATGTCTCGGTTCCGTCATGCCCGGAGGAACCGCAGGCATCCATTTCAAGGAGGACATTTCAGAAGCGGTAAAGAATCTTTTTACCAGGCTCGGGGAAATAGAGGAGAGATATGGAGAGCTTATACGGGATGCCGGGCATATGGACACCTACGACGCCAGATACGAAGCGACGGAAAAGGCGGAAGCCTACCGTACAAGAAAAATTTCCGCGGCAGTCGGCACGTTCAGGAAAGAGGCGGTCCTGGAAACTTCCGCTGTTCCGGAAAAGACTGTTGTCGTGGAGAAAACGGAAGCAACGGAAGCGCAACCATCCTCCGGAGAAATGAGGTTCAAGGGCGGCCGCCGTGAACTGACAATAAGGAACGGAAGTGCGGTGCTCCGTACCAACGGGGAGAGTTTTGACGCGACGGATATCCTGAAAGACATGAGGGCCCACGGGGTTGACATAGGCAGGGTATCCGGAAAGGCCATGAGCGAGATGTTGAAAGGTAACAAGACCGCTTTGCCCGGAGCATCGGGAAACTCGGTGTTCGCTATTGTCAAGGGACCGGCGGGCTACGGTCTGAAGGCCTTCCAGATCGCCAAACAGGTTCATTCGGCTGCCGCTCAGGAAATATGATCAAAGACTGAAGAAAAAAGAAGTATAAAGATGAAAAAAAATATATTGAAAAGATTGATTGACAATCTGTCCGGAGCAGATTTGCGGAGGGTGAGGAAAGATCCGATGGAGATAATGGGCATGGAACACCCGTCCGAGGCAGCCCAGCTGTATGTCGTCAGACAAAATCCGGAGATGATACAATTCATCGGCGCGCCGTCTGAAAAGGTACAGCTGGAGGTGGTCAGAAAGGATGCCTCCCTGATCATGCTTCTTGATGCGCCATCCGAGAAGGTACAGCTGGAAGCGGTCAGGAAGGATACAGGAGTGTTCCTGTATATCAACAAACCGACGGAAAAGGTAAAGTCCGAGGTGCTGAAGAGTGACAGCGGACAGATCATCTATATGGATAACCCGTCCGGAAACCTCCAGATGCAGGCTGTGGAGAGTAACTGCGGCTCCATCATATTCATTGAACATCCCACCGAGAAGGTTCAGATAAGGGCTGTCACGGCCGATCCGGAGCTTTTCATTTATATCGGATCCCCGACGGAAAAGGTCAGGTATGCGGCGGTCAGCGCATGTGCGGACAATATCATGTATATATCCAGACCATCTGAAAAGCTACAGATAAGTGCGGTGTCACAAGATTGTGAGACGGTCAGATATATAGAGGAGCCCTGCGAGAAGGCGGTGATTGTCGCCCTGAAAGAAAATCCGGGATTGTTCATGTATATCCATAATTCCTCCCCATCCAGGGTGATCACAACCCTGGTTGAAAAGGATATGGAGAAAAAGAGAGAGGCGGGAAAACAGGAGAAGGTATGAGAGAACCGAAACTCCTCTTATTTTAAATGAGACTGTCGGTTCGCAGCCTCATTTTGTGGATATGGAATCTTTTTTCCCTCATAAAAAGAGAATCTCTCTCCGATTATAGGATAAAACATATGTTTGCAAAAATAATTTCTGTCATCTGTACCACTATTATAATGGTATATAATAAAATACTTAATCTGCTCCAAAACATGAAACAATCAGCATTTTTTCATATGTACCAAGATTAAAGCAAAATTAAAGTTAACAGTCTTTCAGGAATTCTTCTTTGGAAAGGTTTTCTTTTGTTTTTCTGATAGTATTTTATAGATTTGCGGTTGGAGATGTAAAGTTTCTATAGCTTTAACCAAACGAAATGTGGATAGCCCCTTCAAAAGAGGGGCTTTTTCATATTTACTTATTAACAAAATTGATTGTATCTTCAGGTGTTGATTTCATGTCTTCTTCAGTTATAGGTATCAATTCTTCTTCAAAGATAGGAGAGTCCATATCTATGGCTTTTGTATCATCCTGTTCAATAGAATTTTGAAAAACAATAATCATTAAAAATCGCATCAGCATACCGATAATAGAGAGGATTATTATTATTCCAATAAAAAAAGTTGTTATTTTTATCCATGTAGCTGATGAACTTTTCATTATACGCCAAATGAAATATATGACAGCTATAATGATACACATTAAAACGATAGAGAATATTACAAATAACATTGTCATAAATATTGTATTTCTATATATAATTTTTTTTTTGCTTCAATTGAAATAATATTCCTGTCAAAGATTTTGTTTTGCTTAAGATTGAATTTTCCGACTTGCAATACCAGCTAAACCAATTGAATGTCTTTCTTTCATTACAATATCGTAATTTCCTGAACAGAATATGCTTTATACTTCCGAAATATGCTGCAAATATAGCAAAACACATTTTCTCACTTTTATTTTTAGTGTATTTTTTTTATTGCCAAATATATATTCACTTACCGATGAACAAAGAATTTACATCCACTTCTGCGTCTTCCATCCCAAGCACCCTCTCGATATCTTTCAGTATTCTGGTATAATTGTCAG
>OIXG01000736.1_pt1 | contig 37449 bp, 29 predicted proteins | sample 1587731 | NCBI WGS metagenome assembly OIXG01 (sample SAMEA3888908, study PRJEB22519) | human gut metagenome | biome: human gut; feature: human-associated habitat; material: faeces | place: Denmark | collected 2010 | reverse complement strand
AATCGCCCAAACAAGTTTGGCGTTTCTGCACTCGATTTGCATTATCTTTGCCTGCGACAAACAACTGCATTTCGGCACAATCGCCTTGCGATTTCATACTCGATTTGCATTATCACGAAACCTATAATTACTGAATAATGAAATTCATATCTTGGAATGTCAACGGCCTGCGGGCATGTGCCGGCAAAGGCTTTGAAGAATCGTTTCGCAAGCTCGACGCCGACATTTTTTGCTTGCAAGAAACGAAAATGCAAGCGGGGCAATTGGACTTAGAGTTTGATGGCTACTCTTCCTATTGGAATTATGCAGAAAAGAAAGGATATTCCGGCACCGCCGTATATACGCGCCGCCGACCGCTCTCCGTCGCCTACGGAATCGGTTGCGAGCGACACGACAAAGAAGGCAGGGTGATCACGCTGGAATTTCCGGAATTTTATTTGGTCACTGTCTACACTCCCAATTCGCAAGACGGTTTGCGCCGCCTCGACTATCGCATGGATTGGGAAGATGAATTTCGAAACTATCTTCTTTCGCTCGACCGCAAAAAGCCCGTTGTGGCATGCGGCGACCTAAACGTCGCACATCAGGAAATCGACTTGAAAAATCCGAAATCCAATCGGAAAAACGCAGGATTCACCGACGAAGAACGCGCCAAATTCAGCGAGTTGCTCAAAGCGGGCTTTGTCGACACATTCCGCTACTTTTATCCCGACATGGAAAACATCTATTCTTGGTGGTCGTACCGATTCCGTGCCAGAGAAAAAAACGCAGGATGGCGCATCGACTATTTCATCGTCTCCGAACGATTGAAAGCGCAATTGGCAGAAGCTAAAATCCACACAGACATTTACGGGTCCGACCACTGCCCCGTGGAAGTCGACATTAATTTCTAAACACGGACAAGCAATGTACGAAGACAGAATAAACCGCGCAGTAGAAAATTTCAAAAAAGGATACAATTGTTCGCAATCGGTTGTTGCCGCCTTTGCCGATCTTTACGGAATCGACGAAGCGACAGCATTGCGCATGTCGGCATCGTTTGGCGGCGGAATCGGACGGATGCGGCTGACGTGCGGCACGGCATGCGGAATGTTCATGCTCGCCGGATTGGAAACCGGAAGCACCGATCCTTCCGACAGGTTGGCAAAAGGCGCCAATTATGCAGCCGTACAAGAACTCGCCGCCCGATTCAAAGCAATCAACGGTTCTCTCACATGCGCCGAACTGCTTGGGCTAAAAAAAGATGCTCCGACACCGTCCATGCCGGAGGCCCGCACCCCTGACTACTACAAACGCCGCCCTTGCTTGAAAATGGTGGAAACGGCAGCAACCATCTTCGCGGAATTTTTAGCGTCCCGACGCCAAACTCCCGACAAATAAATCCTTTTCATACGACAAAAGCGCGGAAGACTGATGTCCTCCGCGCTTTTTGCTTATCGCAGTTTTCGCTTAAACTTTCTTACTGCCGCGCATGCAATCCCAAATCAAGTATGCAATCAACAATGCATACATGGCAATGCCCGCAACTTGCAATGTAGATTCGTCAAAGCTGCACGAATATTCAAATCCGCCGAAGCGCATTCCCGCGCTGACCACGCCCATCAAAGCGCCACCGGCGATGAATCCGGAAGCAAGCAAGGTGCCACGATCGTGGCGCACCTTGTTGACTTCACTGTCTTTCGAGCGAGTTGAAACAAACCAGCTTATCAAACCGCCCACGAGCAACGGCGCATTCAATTCCATCGGGATAAACATACCCAACGAGAACGCCAATGCCGGAACGCCCAACCAGTTCAACAACACGGCAAGTATCGCCCCAACGCCATAAAGCATCCACGGCGTTTCTCCGCCCATCATCAACGGCTCAATCACGCCGGCCATGGCGTTGGCCTGAGGCGCAGCAAGCGCATTGTCGCCGGTGAATCCGTACACTTCGGCAAGTATCAATATGACAACGCCCACCGTAGCAGCCGAAACGACCGTTCCTATCATCTTCCATTGTTGTTGCTTTTGCGGCGTGCTGCCAAGCCAATAACCGATTTTCATGTCGGTCACCATGCCTCCGGCCATCGACAACGCCGTGCATACCACACCGCCGATTACCATCGAAGCCACGATTCCGCCGGCTCCCTTCAACCCGATGGCAACAAATATGGCAGAAGCGATAATCAGCGTCATCAGCGTCATGCCCGACACCGGATTGGTGCCGACAATGGCAATGGCATTGGCCGCAACTGTGGTGAACAAAAATGCAATCACCGTCACGACAAGAAACGCGACTATCGTCTGAAACAAATTATGAATGATTCCAAAATAGAAAAATACAAAAGTGACAATCAATGCAGCAGCCAAGGCAAACACAAGCACTTTCATGGACAAATCCTTTTGCGTGCGTTTCACAACCACCTTCTCGCCTCCTTTTCCACGGAGTTCGCGACCGGCCAAGCCGACTGCACTGCGGATGATGCCCCACGATTTGATAATTCCAATGATACCCGACATCGCAATACCGCCGATGCCTATGTATCGCGCTTGCTCGGAGAAAATCACCTCCGGACTAATTCCGGCAAATTCAACCGACATGCCAAGCAACGGGATTATCACATACCAAACAAATGCGCTGCCGGCAAAAATAATGAAGCTATATTTCAATCCGACAATATAACCCAATCCCAACACGGCAGCCCCCGTATTGATTTTAAATATCATCTTTGTCTGCTCCGCCACATGCGCGCCAAGCGCCGTAGCCTTTGTGGTCAGCGTTTCAGCCCACCAACCGAAAGTCGACAACAAAAAATCGTAGATACCGCCGACAAGTCCGGCTATAATAAGCGGTTTCGCTTGATTTCCGGCCTTTTCCCCCGAAATCAGCACTTGCGTAGTGGCAGTAGCCTCCGGAAACGGGAATTTGCCATGCATGTCGGACACGAAATATTTACGGAACGGAATAAACAGCAATATTCCCAAAATACCGCCCAACAACGAGCTTAAAAATATTTCAAGGAAACTCACCGTAATTTCACTTCCGTATGTCGCTTGAAGTATGTACAAGGCAGGAAGCGTAAAAATGGCACCAGCCACAACAATGCCCGACGAGGCGCCAATCGATTGGATAATCACATTTTGCCCCAAAGCATTCTTTTTCTTCAACGCCCCTGACAAACCGACAGCAATGATGGCTATCGGAATTGCCGCTTCAAACACTTGTCCCACTTTCAATCCCAAATATGCAGCTGCCGCGCTGAATATAATCGCCATCAGCAAACCCACCGACACCGAATAGGGCGTCACTTCCGGGTATTCGCTTCCGGGTTTCATCACGGGGACATATTCTTCCCCGTCTTTCAGCTCGCGAAACGCATTTTCAGGAATGTCGATTTTTTCTTTTTCTTCCTGCATTGTATTAATCAGTTAAAAATGAACAATTAATATATATTTGTCCGCGAAGATACGAATTTACATTTAATTCCAATCCAAAAATCGAAATTCATTCTAAAAAAACGTCTATCTTCCAATAATAAAGCGACATGCAAGAACGCGCAAAAGAAACAAAATCCAAGAAGTTTGATTGTACTTCGCTCCGGTTGCATTATCTTTGCAGCCGGATTCGGGGCATGGTGCGCTGGACGATTAAAATTTTGACGTAAAATTATGACATTTGAAGAATTAGGAGTAAGAGAAGATTTATTGCGCGCTATTCACGAAATGGGATTCGAACACCCCATGCCGGTTCAAGAAAAAGTAATCCCCCATTTGCTACATGAAGACGGCGACGTTGTTGCACTTGCACAAACGGGCACAGGAAAAACCGCAGCGTTCGGTCTTCCCGTCATTCAGCGCATCGACACCAAAGTTCGGCAGCCGCAAGCGCTCATCATTTCTCCCACACGCGAATTATGTTTGCAAATCGGCGGCGACCTTGCCGATTTTTCCAAATACATTCCCGATTTGAAGGTGCTGCCTGTCTATGGAGGCTCAAGCATTGAAAGTCAAATACGCACCCTGCGCAAAGGCGTGCAAATCATCGTGGCCACTCCGGGGCGTTTGCTCGACTTGATCAAACGCAAAACAGTCAATTTGTCGGGCGTGCACACCGTAATCCTCGACGAAGCCGACGAAATGCTCAACATGGGCTTCCTCGACGACATCAACGCCATCCTCGACAATGTGCCGGAAGAACGAAAAATGTTGCTTTTCTCGGCAACAATGCCCGATGAAATCGCTAAAATCGCTAAAAACTACATGCACGAACCGCAAGAGTTCGTAATCGGCACTCGAAACGAAGGAGCGCAAAACGTGAAACACGTCTATTATATGGTGAATGCCAAAGACAAATACGTGGCGCTCAAACGCATTGCCGACTATAATCCCAATATTTACGGCATCATCTTCTGTCGCACACGCCGCGAAACGCAAGAAATTGCCGACAGCTTGATAGCCGACGGATACAATGCCGATTCGCTTCATGGCGACTTGTCGCAAGCCCAGCGCGACATGGTAATGAAAAAATTCCGCGAACGGACATTGCAATTGCTCGTTGCCACCGACGTCGCCGCGCGCGGGCTTGACGTAGACAGCCTGACACACGTGATCAACTACGGGCTTCCCGACGATCCTGCCACCTACACTCACCGTAGCGGGCGAACCGGACGGGCCGGGAAAACCGGCATTTCAGTTGCGATTATCCACTCTCGGGAAAAATCGAAACTGAAAATCATTGAGAAAAAAATCGGGAAAACATTCGAGAAAGGAATGGTCCCCACTCCTCAACGAATCGTAGAAAAACAACTCTACAACCTCGCAGACCGAATTGAAAAAGTAAAAGTCAACGAGGAGGAAATCGCAAAATACCTGCCCGGCATCGTGCGCAAATTGGAATGGTTGTCGGGGACCGACCTGCTTAAACGCATCGTGTCGCTCGAATTCAACCGCTTGCTCGACTACTATAAAGACGCACAAGAAGTAATCGACTACGAAGACCACAAAAGCCGGCATGAAGAAAGAGCCAAAAACGCGGGAGAAAAACGGCAACGGAAAGACAAAGACAACCGGACTGCGGAAAAAGGCTACGAGCGCATCTATGTGAATGCAGGAAAAAACGACGGGTTCTTCCCTGCAAGGCTCATCGAAACACTCAATCAAAACACTTCGGCGCGCATTGACGTGGGACGCATCGACCTGCTTCCGGGCTACGCGCTTTTCGATGTGAGAAAAGGAGAAGGCCGTGCAGCCATTGCCGCGCTGAAAAACGCCCGTTATTTCGGAAAACGCCTCTATGCCGAAATCGCCGACCCGAATCGCGACTATTCAAAAAGTTCCGAGCGGAAATCGAACAGCAAAGGACGGCACGACGACGAATCAGACCACTTTGCAAAATTCAAAAAGAAAAAAAGCAAAAAAAGCAGAAGATAAATTCGCATGGCAATGAAAAAATTTCTTTTTGTCGTTCTCGGCATTGGCATTTTATCCGCCGCTTATGCCTCCGTTCCGGCCAACACCGGCGACGAGGCCGGCATTGGCGAAGACGCCGATTCGACAGCCATTGTCCAAACCGTTCGCGATTTTTTTCTCAGCGAATCCATAATTCCTGACGTATTCCCGACCATCGACCAATTGACGCGCATGGACATGCTCGACTACTACGACAATGGGAAAAAGGAAAAAATGCCGACACGACTTGGCGGGGAAGCTTACATCGACTCCCTTTCCGACAACTACCTGAAAGTCGTCACGTCGCAAAGCGCATACACAGAAATCGCGCAATACACACGACATGGCAAACCGATGTTTGCAATTATCCGCACCATATTGCTCCCCGTCGCCGACAGCCGCATTCGCTTTGTCGACCCAACCGAATCCGGCGACTTGCAATTATTGGAAATGCCTTCCACTGAGGACTTCCTAACAAAAGACGGCAAAAAAAAGAAAGAAGAGTTGCTCAAATCCGTCGATTTTTCGCTTGTCCGCCTCAGTTTCCTTCCCGATGGCAGCATCGAAGCATGCACCACGCTCCTCGACTACCTCTCCAAAGAGGATTCCGCCGAAATTGCTCCATATTTGACAGACAGCATCGTCTATCGCTGGACAGGTTCAAAGTTCAAGAAAAAATAACATCGGTTTCGGATGGCACTTCGGCGCAAGCATAAAATTGCGATCGCGCTTTTGTCGCTGACCGTCGTTCTCCTCGCAGGAGGCATCAGCTTCATGCTCAAACGCCATGTGAGCCATATTCAAACCGCCGACACGGCTGCTTACCCGATCAACGGCATCGACATTTCCGCCCACAATGGCAATGTCGACTTAAAAAAAGCAAAGACCTCCGGCGTTGGCTTCGTCATTATCAAAGCTTCGGAAGGAGAATCGTTCCGCGACTCGCTTTTTGAGCGCAACTACCGGCAAGCCGCCGAAGCAGGGTTGGAAATCGGCGCATACCATTTTTTCCGTTTCGATGTCGACGGCATCAGCCAAGCCCGTAATTTCTTGAATGCCGTGGCAGGCAAGCAATTCTCACTACCGCTCACAATCGATGTCGAAAACCACACCAATCCCTACACGCCATTCCCTGAAACCGTGACACGAGAATTACGCAACATGGTCGACGCTTTGGCCGCCCGCAAATATCCCGTCATGATTTATACCAACAAAAAAGGATTCGACAATTTAATTCGTGACCAATTTAAAGATTGCCACCTGTGGATTTGCACATTCTCGCAACCCGACGACTCTTTGGCATGGATACTTTGGCAACACAGCCACCGCGGACACGTCGACGGCATTGAAGGGCGCGTTGACCTCGACATATTCAATGGCGACAGCGCGCAATGGGCGAAATGGACCGAACAGACAAAAGCGCAATTCAAAGAATCGACCGCTTTGTTTTCGCAATAAAACGGAACTTGTTCCGTTAACAACATACGGACAAATCCGAACTTTTGAGACACATGTCGACACGCAAAATATACAACATCGTTTTTACACTTGCCCTCATCGCCTGCATATTTGCGCCCATGCGAGCAAATGCAGCCAATAAATATGCGTCGGCTTCTGTGCTTGCAGAAGGGCGATGGGTGAAAATCAAAGTGGCAGAAAGCGGCATTCACCAGATTACGCAAAGCACGCTTTCCTCATGGGGATTCAACGACATTTCCAAAGTGAAGATTTATGGCTATGGCGGAGCCATGATTTCTGAAAGGCTCGACAATAAATCTATCGACGACCTTCCGCAAGTGCCAACTTTCCAATCCAATGGGAAAATACTGTTTTACGCACAAGGCCCTGTATCGTGGCAATATGCTTCCACCGGCCTGCTCCGATATGGACAACAAATCAACCCATACTCGCTTTACGGCTATTATTTCGTGACCGACACCGACACATTGGAACCTGCCGCCTTGGAATCGACAGGAGAAGCCGAATCTGCCGACGACAAATTAATCACCACATTCCCCGAACGGCTTTTCCATGAAGAAGACTTCACCGCGCCGTCCACCACAGGACGCATCATTCTCGGCGAAGATTTCCTATACACGAAAACACGCGATTTCGACTTCAACCTGACCGGCATCGACGGCAACAAAAAAGCCATTGTCAAAGTGCAATTCATGGCAATGCCCCGAAGCGCCGACGCATACCTCAACATATCGTCCGGAGAAAACCAAATCGGCTCTATCCGTTTCGGCAAAAACACCGACACGGAATACGGAATCGGCGTCTTGGGCACAGGATCGTATTCCATAGACATGGACGGCGAAGATCTGAACCTCCGCCTTGCATTCAACGGGTCGGGCGTTGTGGATTTGGCCAATTTGGATTACATCACGATAAACTATGTGCGCCGGTTGGAAATAGATCGCAACGAATTCTATTTCCGCAGTTTCACGACAAGTTGCCGCGACAGCGTATTCTCCCTTGCAGGCGCTTCGACAAAATTGCAAATTTGGGACATTACCACCGCCCATGCTCCCAAGACAGTTGCATTCCAAGAATCCGGAGGGTCGGCTTATTTCCGGCAAACGGAATCCGGCAAACGGGAATATGTCGCATTCGACCCGACGGCTTCCTACCCGTCGCCTACGAGCGAAGGCGCAATTGCCAACCAAAACTTGCATGGGGCAGAAACGCCAACCATGCTGATCATCACGCCTTCCGCATTCATCAGCGAAGCCGAACGGCTCGCCGAGCTCCATCGCAATGCAGACGGGATGAAAGTACAAGTTGTCACCGACCAAGCTGTCTACAACGAATTTTCGTCAGGCACGCCCGATGCGATGGCATACCGGAAAATATCCAAAATGTGGTACGACCGGTCGATCAACGAAGATGAATACAGCAATGAAAAATACCGCTACCTGTTGCTTTTCGGCAGATGCGTATTCGACAACCGCCAAGTCACCTCAAATGGGAAATCCGCCAGATACCCCAAATTGCTCACTTGGGAATCGGAAAACAGCACGTCAAAATCGTCGAGTTTCAATAGCGACGACGTGTTCGGCTTCCTTGAAGATGGAACGGACGTGAGCAAAATCAATATTTATAAAACCCTCAATATCGGCATCGGGCGAATCCCCGTGAAAAGCATCGACGAAGCAAGAATCGCAGTCGACAAAATATACAGCTACGCATCCGACACCGACCTCGGCGACTGGAAAAGCCGCATCATGGTCATTGCCGACAATGGCGACAACGGCATCCACATGAACCGTTCCAACGACGGTGTCGAAAGCCTCGAAGCCAACGGCGCCGACAAATACAACATCAGCCGCGTCTACCTCGACGCCTACGATGCCGGTTCATCGTATACATTTCCCGAAGCTCGCGAACAAATGTACCGCAATTTCCGCAACGGCGTCATTTTTGCCAGCTATCTCGGGCACGGCAACCCCGTATCGTGGACCCACAACGGACTGCTTCGCTGGCAAGACATCGAAAACGAATTTTACTACAAGCACCTGCCCCTGCTCTATACCGGAACATGCGAATTTACCCCATGGGATTCGCCCGACGTGTCGGGAGGCGAAGAACTGTTCCTCAACGGGCAAGGCGGCGCAATCGGGCTGATCACGGCTTCTCGCGCTACCGGCATGGATGCCAACGGCGTACTGTTGATGGCGCTTGGGAAACACATGTTTGCACCTCTTCCCAATGGAGAAATGCCACGAATTGGAGACGTGCTCAGAAACGCCAAAAACGACCCCATATACAACAAGCCGAATGGCTCGTCGGGCTCATCCGGCAATGCATCCCACAGCTTGAAATACGCGCTGATTGGAGACCCTGCCCTAAGGTTGAATTATCCTAAACATCAAATATCCGTCACGTCGATCAACGGCATTGAAGTGTCGGAAGGCAACATGCCGGAAATCCAAGCACGCCAAGAAGTGGAAATAAAAGGGAAAGTGACCGATAATTCCGGCGCATTGCTGACCGATTTCACAGGATTGCTTTCCGTAAGCGTCTTCGATGCCGAAATGTCGGTTTCCACTTATGGAAAAGGCGACAGCGACAGCGACGACGCAGGAGCCGTCGTCACCTATCAAGACCATCCGAACCGGCTCTATGTCGGCAACGACTCTGTCAAGAATGGCGAATTCTCCATAAAATTCCGGATGCCCACCTCCATCGTCAACAACTACACTCCGGCGATGGCCATTTTCTACGCCGAATCGAATGGAATCGACGCCCTTGGAAAAAATGAGAATTTCTATGCCTATGGTTTCGACACGACCGACAATGGCGACACCGAAGGACCGGAAATCACGCTGCTTGCGCTCAACGGCGAATCGTTCAAAGATGGCGACACTGTCAATGAAACCCCGTTCTTGCTTGCCTCGTTCAGAGACGAATCGGGCATCAACCTGTCGACTTTCGACATCGGACATGCCATCACGCTCATCCTCGACAACAAAACAACCATTTCCGGACTTGAAAACTACTATACGCAAGATTCCGAGAAAAACGGACGAATCCAATACCAAATGGACGAGTTGTCCGAAGGTCCCCACACGCTGAAACTCCGCGTATGGGACGTGTACGGGAATTACTCGGAGAAAGAAATTTCATTCAACGTAGAGAAAGGACAAAAACCATCGTTGTTCAGAATCTACACGACTTCCAATCCGGCAAAAACAAGCGCAGACTTCTACATCGAGCATAATCGCCCCGACGCGTTGCTCAACGTGACACTCTACGTCTACAACCTGATGGGACAAACCGTATGGACCACGACAACCACAGGAAGAAGCGACATGTACACGTCAATGCCTATCACATGGGATCTCACCGACGGGACAGGGCGGCGTGTCAACCGCGGCATATACCTTTATCGCGCCACCGTATCCACCGACGGCGGTGAGGAGTCGTCTATATGCCAACGAATTGCAGTCGCGTCTGAATGACACAAAGGCATTTGCCGTTGTTAAAAAAAGTCTGTAACTTTGCAACCAACAATTTGCAAATTGCAACGCGACAAATCATGAACGAAGAAAAGAAAAAAATCTTATTGCCCGAACCCACGTTGCGCAGGCTGCCGTGGTATTTGGCGTATGTCAACATGTTGCGTTCCCAACACACGGAATATGTGTCATCGACGCAAATTGCAAGAAAAATCAATGTAGACGCGTCGCAAATAGCCAAAGATTTGTCGTTTCTCAACATCAAAGGAAAAACACGGATTGGCTACCAAGTGGAGCATCTTGCCGTAGAATTGTCCAACTTCCTCGGCTTTCACGAAGACCACACAGCTTTCATCATGGGAGCCGGCAGCCTCGGCTCCGCACTAATTCAAGATTCAGGATTGATGCAATATGGGCTTCACATCGTGGCCGGATTCGACGTAGACGAGAAAAAAGTCGGCACGGAAATATGCGGCACGCCCATTTACCATATTTCAGAACTCAAAAAGCAAGAAGAACGATATAATGCAGAAATCGGCATAATCACCGTCCCTGTCGAATACGCGCAGGAATCTGCCGATTTATTGATTGAAAGCGGAGTGCGTGCCATTTGGAACTTTACGCCGTTTCGCATCAAAGTATCCGACAACGTCGTAATTCAAAACACCTCCATCTACGCTCATCTTGCAGTGATGTACAACAGAATTAACGGCAACAAGTGAAAATTATCAGGCTTAGGGAAATTTCAGGCATGACGGAACCGGCAATCGACGTGATTCCGGAATCTGCCATTCAAAAAACAGGAAAACCTTTCTTTCTCCCCGACTTCTCCGAGTCATTCAGATGCAGGGCAGCCGTCGGCATTCGCATTTGCCGCCTTGGCAAAAACATCGCGGCAAAATTTGCATCCCGATACTACGAAGAAGCCGGCATTTGCCTCACAATCGAAGCATCCGACTTATTGGAAAAATTAAAAGCCGCTCACGCGCCGTGGGCGCTTGCCACAGCATTCGACGGAGCTGTCATCGTAGGCTCTTTCTGCAAGGAAAACAAAGACCTTTTGGAAAACGAACTGCCGGTGACATTCTCAACAAACGGAATAAAAATCGAACAAGTTTCATCGCCGAAAATCCCAGATTTCGACACGATGATCGCCTACGTCAGTCAATTTTTCACACTGAAAATGGGCGATTGCTTGCTCATCGAACGCGGCGACTTCCACAAATTGTCGCTCGACGACCATATTGCAGTCAAATTGGGAAATTACGAATCATTAAATATCAAAATCAAATAAAACTCCTCATCGCCCGATGAAAAAAATACTTTTTTTACTTCTGGCATTGCTTTCGACCTCCTACATGCATGCCAAAGTCGACTTCAAAGAATCGTCTGTCCTTTCGACGGGAAAATGGGTCAAAATCAAAGTCGGCCGATCCGGCGTATATGAAATCCCCTACGAGCGCTTGCAAGAATTCGGCTTCACAGACCCTTCACGAGTGAAAGTGTTCGGCATGGGAGGAATAGCAGCAACAGAAGGATTTACAGATCCTTTCACCGACGATCTGCCACAAGTGCCGGCTCTTCACGAAGACAATACCATCTATTTCTACGCACGCAGCCTCAGCCAAGAGAACATATCTTCGAGCGACGGAAATTTCTACAACCAACTCAAACGCAATACATACTCCAACGACAGTTATTATTTTCTGACCGACAATGAAGCAATCGAGCTTGCAGAAGTGCCGACCCAAACGAATGAGGCCGCCGACGCCTCGCAATGGCTCGATTCCGGCATCGATTTTTGGACACACGAAGCCGAGCTCACAAATCTCGCACGTTCGGGAAAACAATTCCTTGGCGAGAATTTTTCTTCCACAGGCAACATATCGTTCACCATCCCTCTGCCGCAGCTTGCCGACGGGCAGTTCACCGTGTATGCCTCTACCGGCATCAAATCGAGCACCGACCAAACAGTCGCCATCACTGTCGATAACAACGAAATAACCTACAACGACACAAACATTTTCTCGCAAAACGAAAGCGATTCTCACGCTGTCTACGATGTGTTCGACATTTCCGGAGCTGTTGCTGCCGACAAAAGCAAAAATACGGTTTCCGTAAAATTAACGACTTCGCCCGGCAACGTGTCGGTTGGAAGAATCGACTATCTCACGGTAGGCTATCCCGCCGTCAACGCCATTCCGGCCGATTCCGCGCAAGCCCGGCGATTCTACAACTTGCCAACGGGCGACGAAGGCATCCGCATTGCCAACGCCACGCCGACAACCCACGCATGGATAGTCGACGACAGCAACGCTTATCCTGATGTGGCATATCCCATCGCCGAATATTCAATATCCATCGACGACTCCGGACATGGCATTTTTTATCCGGAAATATCCCGAGAATGGGTTGAGCTTGTCTATTTCGACACTTCAAAAAAACAATTCGAACCGGAATTTGCCGAGATTGTCGAAAACCAAAATCTCCATGCCTCGGCTACGCCCGACATGCTGATCATAACCACTGCCAACTTGGCCCGACAAGCCGAACGAATTGCCGATTACCACCGCACGCACGACGACATGGACGTGGCAGTAGTCGACCACAACAAAATTTTCAATGAATTTTCGTCCGGCACGCCCGACGCCATGGCCTACCGCCGCATCGCCAAAATGTACTACCAGCGCGACTCAAAGAAATTCCGTTATTTGCTGCTTTTTGGTGGAGGCACATACGACAACAGGCAAATTTTCAATCAAGACAAATCCGACAAATTGCTCACTTGGCAAAGCGACGAAAGTTCGCACGATGTCAATTCCTATTCTTCCGACGATTTTTTCGGGGTTTTCTCCGAAACAAACAATTCAATTGAATTGCCCATTGTGAACATCGCGATCGGCCGCATTCAATTTGTCGTCGAATCCGAAATGAAAGAATATGTCGACAAACTGCTCGACTACATGGAAAACATCGACAACGAAAGCTCCGTTTGGCGAAACAACCTGCTGCTCATTGGCGAAAATGGCGACGACGACATCCACGCGCATCAGTGCGAAACATTCGTCGACGAATTCGAGAAAAACGGAAATTACGACATGAACATCAGCAAAATCTACATGGCTGCATACGATGAGGCAATGGACACAAGGCACCAATTCGTAAACCATTTGGATGCAGGACAAAATTTCGTGCTTTTCGTCGGGCATTCAAGCATACAGAACATGTCGAAATCCACAGTCCTGATGGATGCCGAAAAAGCGAGCAAGACCAAATATGCCATTCCGCCCATCATGTATTTTTCTTCGTGCGACGTCGGCCGATACGACATCGGACAAGTCACATTCATCGACCGCTTGATGCTCAACAACCACGGAGGCATCATCGCTGCAATCTCGGCAACACGACAGGCATACACGACCCTCAACGGAAAACTTTCCGATGCCTTCGGCAAATATTTGGGACGGGCTGCATCCACCTATGGAGGAGAAATGACAATCGGAAGAATTCTGGCCAATGCCAAAAACTATTGCAACGACAATACCAAGAACCGTCTGAAATACCACTTGCTCGGCGATCCTGCCATGCGTGTCCGATTGCCCCAAAACGATGTCGAATTGACAGAAATCAACGGAATCGCCACTGACGGCGAAACAATAAATGCCGGCTTGGGCGACGAAATCACCTTAAAAGGGCATGTCTCCTCCATAGAAGGCATCGACGCTGAATTCAACGGCTACGCATCCATCGCGCTTTTCGATTCGGAGAAAGACTATTTGACCATTAATTATAGCGGCACCGAGCATTTGACCGACCGTGGAGAAATACTGGCGCAATCCGGCGCTGAAATCGTCAACGGGGAATTTACTGCAAAACTCACCATTCCGGGACAAACGCGCCTCGACGGTGGAATCAAGCCCTTGCGGATCGTCGCCGTGTCCGACGACAAGCGCACCATCGTATCCGGGAAATGCGAAGCGCTCGCCGTCTCTTCCGTATCCGAAGACACCGACCCCGACGACATTACGCCGACAATCAATTCCATGTACCTGAACACCTCTGATTTCATCGACGGCGACATCCTCGGTCAAGATTGCAAAGTGTATGCGGAAGTGTCCGACAATCGCGCGTTGAACATAGCAACTGAAACGATTTCCACATCTGTCTATTTGTCGCTCGACGGAGAAACGGCATACTCGCCCTCGTCGTTCACCCTGAACGACGGGAAATGGCAAGTGATCATCCCTCTTTACGACTTGCCGCAAGGACGGCACACAGCTCGGTTGGTAGCAACCGATTTGGCCGGAAATGCTGCCGAACGAACCATTTCTTTCTTCATCGAAGCCGGCAACGGCTACACCATCGACATGGAAGAAGCAGCCATTCGCGACATGGCCACCATCGTCGTCAAATCGGAAAATGGAGAGCTCATTTATGAAAATGCCGAAATTCGGGTAACCGACGACTCCGGAAATATCCTTTTCAGAGAAAACGCCGCATCAATCCCATTTGAATGGGATGGCAAAAACAACGACGGCTTCCGGCTTCCGGCCGGCGTCTACAACCTTTATGGAATCGTCGACGGAGTTGGCACAAACATCAAAAAAATAGTCGTGACAGAGCAATAAAAAACGGTTTTCAGAGTTATTACATGTAAACTAGACAAAGAAAACACGAATGAAAATAAAACCGTATATTGCAGCCATCCTTGCCATCGCAATTTCGATTCCGGCAATTGCAGAAGATGGGAAAAACCAATTCAACCCGATTCAAACCGGCGTCACATCCCTCAATATCGCTCCGGACGCGCGCGGCGCTGCCATGGGCGATTTAGGGGCAGCCACCGAACCGGATGCCTATTCGCAATTTTGGAATCCCTCAAAATACGCTTTTGCTTATAGCACGGCCGCTATCAGCTTGTCGTACACGCCATGGCTTCGCAAATTGGTCAACGACATCTATTTGGCAAACCTTTCCGGATATTGGAAAATTGGAGGAAGCGACAATCAAGCCGTCAGCGCCTCGCTCAGATATTTCTCGCTTGGCGAAATCGACATGACCGATGATTCCGGAGTAGCTGTCAATTCTGTCAACCCCTACGAACTTGCCTTCGACGTGGGCTATTCGCGCAAATTGTCGGAAAGTTTCTCCATGGGCGTAGCGCTCCGCTACATCTATTCCGACCTCGCTTTCAGCGACGCTTATTCGGCCGAACAGCAAACCGGCGCATCGGCATTTGCCGCCGACATTTCCGGCTTTTTGACCACCTATCCGATTATCGGACGCAACGAATGCCAATGGTCGTGGGGTTTCAACATTTCCAACATCGGTTCAAAAGTTTCCTACAACGACGGCAACGATCCTGCATTCTTGCCGACAAACTTCCGCTTGGGGACCACGTTTACATTCCCATTGGCACAATACAACAACCTCGCGCTTTCATTCGACGTGAACAAACTCCTCGTGCCTACTCGCCCTCGCGAATCCGACTATACGGCCAACGACGGGACATTCGACAGCGAAGGATATGAAAACGCGCTCGACGAATGGCGCAACACCTCCTCCATTTCCGGCATCTTCAAATCGTTCAGCGACGCGCCGGGCGGTTTCAAAGAAGAATTGAAAGAAATCAATTTCTCGGTTGGCGCAGAATACAACTACAATCAGCAATTTTTCGTTCGCGCCGGTTATTTCTATGAGAATCCCGACAAAGGAAACCGCCAATATTTCGCTTTTGGAGCAGGCTTTTCCCTCAACGTGGTCCAACTCGACGCTTCCTATATGATCGCGACAGCGCAAAGCAGCCCGCTCGACCAAACGTTGCGCTTCTCGCTCACGTTCGACATGGACGGATTAAAAAGTTTGTTAGGACGATAACAACATGAGCTTAAACATTCGCACCGGTTTCGGATTCGACGTCCATCGCCTTGTCGAAGGACGCGAGCTGTGGCTTGGCGGCATACGCATTCCCCACGAGAAAGGACTCGATGGACACAGCGATGCCGACGTGGCAATCCATGCCCTTTGCGATGCCTTGCTTGGAGCGGCTGCCCTGCGCGACATCGGCTACCATTTTCCCGACACCGACCCGCGCTACAAAGGCATCGACAGCAAAAAGCTGCTCAGGGAAGTGGCCAACTTGCTCGATCAAAAGGGATACACATTCGGGAACGCCGACATCACCATTTGCGCCGAAGCGCCCAAACTCAATCCGCACATTCCGGAAATGCAAGCGACGCTCGCCGAATGCCTCTCATGTGCTCCCGACGACATTTCCATCAAAGCGACTACCACCGAGCAACTCGGATTCACCGGCCGCCGAGAAGGTATCGCGGCCTATGCCGTAGTGTTGATCGCAAAACAATAACTTTCTATTCTTGCCTGCATATCTCCACCAAACGGCGTGCACAGCATTGCGCACCCAAAATGCCGACCCCGCCTTTCACATTGGAAAATATCTCGACCGGCTCGTAAAAGCCCAAATCGCCCAATGCAGAATCCTCCCTGCTTTTGTCCTTCAAAACGCTTCGCAAATACTTATAATAATCCTCCGACACCGAATAAAGCCTAATCTCCCTCAACACGGACACCCCTTCTGTGAGAAACTGCACTTCCTCTTTCACCGTCATCTCGTAATCCATCCCATTGATCAAAGTGTCGTCGAAAGTCATGCCCCATGAATTTTCAAGAGCTCCATCGCCGGCTATTGTTTCTGCCATATCTTGATTTTGCATTTCAAAAACAGGATCCACATAATCAATAAACACCATCCCTACATCCCAATCATCGACAGCCCCGACGGTTAAGAAATAGTAATTTTTTTGTACCGGATTGTCCTGAAACCGAATTTTATAATCAATATGATATTCTACCGATCCCCAATCGGTCGAAATAGCAGTGTATTCCACTTTTGCATCATCAATTGCCACAGCTTCCGGCACAATATCCTCAACACGAGCATTTCCGTAATCCGTATGAGCCTCAATGGCAATACGATCATGTGGGGAAGGCACATAATCCGACACATAAACGACCTTGTTTTTACGCAACTCATCCGATGTGCCTGTGCTTCCTACGGGAATGTCGACATCGAAAATCTTCGGAATCATTTGACCATGCAATTTGCCATTCACAAAAAGCGAAACAGCGGCATCGCGAAGTTGAACGCCCGTTAATTCCTCGGAAGCATCATACGTTCGGCTCACGCTTGCCATTACGACCGTATCGGGAGTGGCAACAGCGTTAATGACAGGCAATGTGTCCGGCATTTGACTTTCAAAATTAATATCAGAATAGCAAGAAGCAAACAGCGGCATAAAAGCAACCGCGCATATCGCTTTGCGCATATTATCAAACCCAAGCTCCATTTTTTCTTTCCTATTTAAAAATATAAAGTATACGATACATTCGGTACGATCGGAAACATCGAGAATGTCTCATAAGTCACATTCCATGGACGAGACGAACCATAATCGATGAATCCACCTTCTACCATTTCTTTCCGCTTCACCACCATGGCGTTCATGTGGCAATACGCATTGTAAAGCCCGACACGCCACACGCCTTTTCGCCCATTCTTCAAAGCTCGCGCAAATGATGCTCCTATGTCGAGCCGATGATATGCCGGCAATCGCACATTGTTGCGCTCCGCGAAATACTTCAAGCCGAGATTCTCATAGCCAAGCATCTCATTCGGTGCGATGTCGTCAGGAATGCCGGTATCTTGGAATCCTTGATACATTAGCAACGGCACAGTCATGCGATTCCCTGTCGCAAATATCCATGAAACGTTCAGTTCGATCCGGTTTGTCAATTTATAATTTGCAACTATGTTCACCTTGTGCCGGTTGTCGAATTTAGATGGATACCACTTCCCTCCATTAATGCCATCAACTCGCCGATTCGACCACAAAAGCCCGTAGCTCACGCTTCCCGACAATCGTCCGAAATTGCCTGCCGCCGACAAGTCTACGCCATAGGCTTTGCCTTCGCCATAAAGGATGTTTTGCATTTTGTCGTATCCATACGAATAATCTTCCGTAACTTCAGCAATGCCATCCAACCATTTATAATATCCTTCGGCTGAAAGCGACACGCCATTGTCGAAATCATAATAAATGCCGCCCGACAGCTGATCGCTTGTCAAAGGCTCTGCCAATCGCCCCATTGGCATCCAATTGTCGGTGGGCAAATTCACATAACTGTCACTCACCTGTTGCACAAATTGTCCCATCCTTGCATAACCGGCTTTCAAACTTAACCCGTCGAGCAAACCAATCCGCACAACGGCACGTGGCTCGACCGATGTTTCCCAATGTCCATAAATACGCATAGCCGCCAACCTCAACCCTGCATCAACTCCAAACCATGGCATAGGAGAAAACGCCACATCAGCATAAGCGCCACCTTCGCCGGCATGGATGCTGTAATCGGAAAGCATCTTATCGATACTATTTTCCGCCGATACCGAAGTATAATGAACATAGGAAGGCAAAAAATCATGATACATCAGATAGCCCCCCAACCGCAATTGCAACTTGCGTCCTTTTTCATACAGCCAGTCTGCCGCCAGCGACATGTCGTCCATGCGATTTTGATCTTCCCGTTCGGCAAATTCCTCTACCACGCCTGCTCCTTCATCCAAGTTGTGCCGTTCTCGCATTTCCTGCCGGTAAATTGATTTATAACGCACAAACGAAGCTGTAACATGCGAGCTCCAACGGTCATTGTAGCGATAAGCCCAACTCGCCGACACTAACATGTTTCCCCAACGCAACTTATCCACACTTTGCTCCATATCAGCTTCATTGCTCTCTTTGCTTCCATACTTAAACAAATCATTTCCCCAATAAAAATTGACACGAAGCCGGTTTGTGCCGGAAAATCGATGTTCCACTGCGGCATTCAAGTCTGTGAAAGCATAACGCCCAATGATATCAGACTCATTCGATGCGTTGATTGCATTAAGAATAGCAATCGCCGGAGCGGAAAGAATATCCAGCCACGAACGGCGCAAAGAGACATCGAAAGCCGTTTTGCCCTTTGAGATCGGACCGCTTAAATGAAACATACCCGATGTCAATCCCAATGAAGCCGCGCCGTGATAGGAATCAAAATCCGGCGATTTCGTTCGGATATCGACCACGCTTGAAAGTCGTCCGCCATAATTGGCAGGAAAAGATGACTTGTAAAAAGTCACGTCTCGCACGATTTCCGTATTGAAAGAAGAAAAAAGTCCGCCAAGATGACTAATCTGATAAAGCGGAACGCCATCAAATAAAATCAAATTTTGGTCATTGCTTCCACCTCTCACATAAAGGCCCGAAAAACCCTCTACTCCCTCTGAAACACCTGATTGCATCGCCAATGCCTTGACAATATCCGGCTCTCCCGTCATAGACGGCAAATTGAAAAGTTGGTCTTTGTTCAGCCGAAGCATTCCCATGTCCAGCGTCCCCGAATTCGACCGCGATTGTCGCCCGACAACTTCCACATTTTGCAAATGGATCATTTTTTCCGCCCCAATTGAATCCCTTTGTTCTCCTTGTGCAAAAGACCAAGAAACGGGCAACAACATAACTCCTGTTGCCAAAATGAATCGAATTCCCATCTTTCTCGTTTTTTTAAACACCAATAAAACGGAATAATCCATTTTTTACTGCTTCGAACATATAAAAAAACATGCTTCCTTTCTCGTAAAGCATGCCTTATTCTTTATTACAGACCGGTTTTTTCAATGGCAGCAACCATGCCTGTGATGATGGCGATGGTGATGCCGTGAGTGATGGCGATAATTGTCGTAACCGCAGCAACGGCGGTCGTCGCGGCACTCTGCCATGCAGCAACCCTCATCGCCGCATTCGCATTCTTCCGGATTGCATTCCTCCGCTTCGCAGCAACCGGCATTTTCGCAGCAACAATTTTCATAATTGCAACATGCCTCCACATTGCGGTTTTCAGAATCGTTCGTGCGTTGGCTCACGGCGAATGCAATGCCAAGTCCGCCCAAAAGCACTGCCAAAGTCAAAACTAATTTTTTCATAAAGCCTTTCGGTTTGTTTTATATAGGTAACGTCGTTTTTGTCCTTTTCGTTCAAATCGCTCAAATATTTTTCATTCCCGGCTTCGCCAATTCGATGACATCCAAATCCTTGATAATCCCATTATCAATCGTCAACCGCAGCAACGTCCTCACCGCCTGCCATCCATAAACGCCGGCAGCCCCCGGATTGATATGCAGCAATTGCAATTGTCTGTCGTACATCACTTTCAGAATATGGCTGTGGCCCGCAACAAAAATTTGCGGACGTTTCGTTTCCAATTTAAACCGCACGCCGGCTGCATATCGTCCCGGATAGCCCCCTATGTGAGTCATCGACACATTGACGCCATCGGTTGTCCAATCCGCCCATGTGCCGAAACGCCGACGAAGCGCAGCTCCATCGATATTTCCCGCAACAGCGCGAAGAGGCGCGATTTTCTCCAAACGCTCCGCCACATCGTCGCTGCCAATATCGCCGGCATGCCAAATCTCGTCGCATCCGGAGAAATGCCGAGCAAACCGATCGTCCCAGCATCCATGCGTATCCGACAATATCCCGATAATCTTCATAGCGCAAATATAGTGCAAGGTGAGTGGAAAACAATCAAACTTGTTTGAAATTGTTTTTCCGAACCGCAGCCTATATTATCTAAATATAGTGCAAGGTGAGCGAAATGCAAAGAGCTTGCTCAATTTGCATTTCCGAACCGCAGCCTATATTATCTAAATATACCGCAAGGTGAGCGAAATGCAAAGAGCTTGCTCAATTTGCATTTCCGAGGCGCCTATCCCATGCAAAACAAATACTCATGGACAAACATTGATTTGTCTACATATTAGTAGAAAGTGTATGTTTTTTTGACATTCCGGCAAAACCCCATTTTCGCATAACACTATCGAACAACATTTTAGCGATTTGGCATCATCTTCGTGCATCTAATAAGAAAACAAACTAATAAAATGAAACGGTACGCAACCATAATTTTTTCCTTTACGTGCGCCACCAATCTGCTATTTGCCCAGCAAGACGTGTGGACAATCGACAAATGCATGCGCTATGCCGTCGAACATAATTTCGACGTGCGCGCCAATGCCATATCGCTCGACAACAGCCGCAGCGACTATCGGCAGGCAGTAGCATCATTCTTTCCAACCATAGGAGCTTCCGTAAGCGCAGATTATAGCTTCGGGCGTTCCATAGACCCATCCACAAACTCCTACAACAACCTGAAAACATTCAACAATTCATATTCGCTAAGCGCATCGTGGACCATATTCGCCGGCGGGCAAATCGTCAATCAATTCCGCCAAGCAAAAAAGCAGCGCGAGCAATCGACAGAAAAACTGCAAAACGCGAAAGACGAAACAGCGCTGAAAGTGATGGAAGCATACGTCAACTTGCAATACTATCGCGCACTGTCGGGAATCACAGCGTCGAAACTCGAAGAAAGCCGCGCCTTGCTCGGAAAATCGCGCCGCATGAAAGAACTTGGGATGAACAGCGCCATCGAAGTGAGCCAAGCAGAAGCACAATATGCAGAAGACGACTACACGCACACCGCCACGCTCGGACAACTGCAAACAGCCGAATTATCGCTGAAAAACGCGATGAATTTCCCCATCTCCGACACGCTTCGATTGCCCGATCCGTCGACCGAGCTGTTGCCTTTTGAAGCCGCCGAAACCAACTTCAACGAAATTATCGACTTCGCGCGCGAAAACAATCCGCTCGCACGCCAAGCTCGCCTCAACGTCGAAATATCGCGCGATGCCGTGCGCCAAGCAAAAGGCGCATTGTCGCCATCCATATCTTTGCAAGCCGGTTTGTCCGACAGCTATTACCGGCACATCGGTTCCGCCAACAACAGTTTCCGCACGCAAATGAATGGCAATTTCGGCCAATATGTGGGAGTGAGCATGAGCATTCCTTTGTTCAACGGACTTTCGCGCCACACCACATTGCAAAAAGCAAAAAATTCGGAATTAAACGCGCAACTCGAATACAATCGCAATCTTTACCAACTCGACATCGACATCCGCCAAGCCATCGTAGATTGCGACAATCTTGTCAAAGAACTCGACAAAATGGAACGCAAAACGAAATCCGACTCAATCGCCTATCGATTGGCTCGCAAAAAATATGAAGAAGGGCTGATGAGTTTCCTCGACATGCAGGAAACGGCAAATACATGGTTCGAATCGCAAGCGGAAACCGTGAGAAGCACATTGACACTCGGCATAAAACGCCGACTGTTGGAATATTATCGCACAAACATCATCATTTTCGAATAAAAAACACACTGAAATATGGACATACAATTGAAAAAAAAGCGGCTTCCCAACGCAAAAAAAGCTGCAACCGTTGCAATCGCCACAATTGGCATCGTCGGCATTGCCGTATGGATATGGAATAGCAACAAAAAAACAACAACCCGAATCGACCGCAACGCCGTGACCATCGCAACCGTCGAAGCAGGCAAATTCAACGACTATATCCGCATCATCGGCATCGTGCAACCGTCGAATTCCATTCAAATCAGTGCAGAAGAAGGAGGCATCGTAGAACAAAAATTCCTCGAAGAGGGCGCTACCGTCCATGCCGGCGATCCAATATTGCAATTGCGCAATTCGACGCTCGACCTCGAAATCATGAATGCCGAAGCAGAATTGGCGGAAAAACAAAATTTCTTGCGCAACACGCAAGTCACCATGGAACAAGACCGCCTGAACAACCTCACGGAGAAATCGCAACTCGACATGGACGTTCGTCAAAAGAAACGCACTTATCTCCAATACAAAAGGCTGTATGGCGAAGAACTCGTGTCGAAAGAAGAATATCTGAAAGCCGGCGAAGACTACGAGCTTGCTGTCGAAAAAAGCCGCCTCGTGACAGAACGGCTCCGGCAAGATTCCATCTATCGGTCGCTCCAAATGTCGCAATTGGAAAACGATCTTGAAAACATGCGGCGAAGCCTGAGCCTCATTCGCGACCGCCGTTCCAAGTTGACCATATGCGCGCCTGCCGACGGCGAATTGGGCTTTCTCGACGTGGAGCAAGGGCAAAGCATTGCCACAGGAAAAATGATAGGCCGCATCAACGTGATGACCGGACATAAAATCGAAGCCAATATCGACGAGCACTATATCGACCGCGTTGTCGCCGGCTTGTCGGGAGAATTTCAACGACAGGATTCCACCTACATGCTGCGTGTGCGGAAAGTCTATCCCGACGTGCGCGAAAGCAAATTCCAAACCGATTTCGATTTCGTCGGCGCAAAGCCCGACAACATCCGCAACGGGCAATCCTACTACATCAATCTCGAACTCGGAGAGTCCACCGAAAGCATCCTATTGCCGCGCGGAGCATTTTTCACTTCGACCGGCGGAACGTGGATATTCGTAGTCGACCCCGACGGCAAGAATGCAACTCGGCGTCCCATCCGTATTGGCAGGCAAAATCCGCAATACTACGAAGTGATTGAAGGCTTGCAAGCAGGAGAAAAAGTTGTTATTTCCGGCTACGAACAATTCGGCAATGCCGACAAACTAATTCTAAAATGAACAACAATTAAAACATCAACTATTATGGCTATCATTAAAACAGAAAACTTAAAAAAATCGTTCCGCACGAGCGAAGTCGAAACCATTGCAATCAACGATTTGAATTTCGAAGTAACCAAAGGCGAATTTGTTGCCATCATGGGACCTTCCGGATGCGGAAAAACCACGCTGCTCAACATCCTCGGTCTGCTCGACACCCCCACTTCCGGCACATATTATCTGAACGGACAAGATGTCTCAACGCTCAACGAACGCGACCGCACGTTCCTCCGGCGTGGAAAAATCGGGTTTGTCTTCCAAAGTTTCAACCTTATCGACGAATTGACCGTGTTTGAAAATATCGAATTGCCGCTCTCCTACCTGAAAATAAAAACGGCTGAACGCCGAAAAATGGTCGACGACATCATGGAACGCATGGCAATCAGCCATCGTGCCAAACATTTTCCGCACCAACTTTCCGGAGGCCAACAGCAACGTGTGGCCATAGCGCGGGCTGTCGTGGCCAATCCTGAAATAATTCTTGCCGACGAGCCGACAGGAAATCTCGACTCAAAAAACGGAATCGAAGTGATGAACATACTCACCGAACTCAATCACAACGGAACTTCAATTGTCATGGTGACCCACAACAAGCGAGATGCAGAATACGCCCATCGCACAATCGACATGTTCGACGGGCATATCGTTTCTGCCATTTCCAAATAGTCAGATCCTATCTGAAAAATTCAACAATATTCGTTATGATACTGTCAAAAAACTTTCGTTTCATCCTCAAACGCTTCCGGCTGTCCACGTTGCTCAACATTCTCGGCATGTCGGTGGCCTTTGCCGCCTTCATGATTATTATCATGCAAGTGTGGCACGATCGCACTTACAACTCTCCGATAAAAGACCATGATAAAATTTTCATGGCATATTCCACTGATAAAGAAAAAACCAAATACACATACATAAGCCTCCTTTGGTGTGAAAAAATCAAAGAAATTTCACCTCATGCCAAAGATTATACATTCTTAGGATACAGCGATCCTAAGACGACCTTATGCATCGGCAAGGATCAATATACAACCGGCAAAATAACCACAGTTTCATCCAATTATCTTTCATTTTTCAACTTCCAGATGATTGTTGGCGGATCGGATTGCCTCAACGAGTACAACGCAGTCGCCGTGCCGGAAAGTTTTGCCCTGAAATACTTTGGGACAACCGATGTCATAGGAAAAACTATCGACCGCGAACAAGAAACGTATATCAACGGCGTTTACAAAGATTTCCCTGGCAATTGCTTTATCAAAAACGATATTTACCAACAATTCTATATTTCGCCGGAATTAAAAGAGAATTGGGAATACAATTCCTTGACAATGTTTCTTAAAACAGATTCACCCGCCGCTATCACCGAAATACAAAAAAGCATCAATGCCTTTTTAAGCGATTACAACAAAAACAATCCGTATGCATTTCGGCAATCATTTGCATTTGTTCCGTTGAATGAATTGCATACGACACACGGCATCGAAGGATCGCCCGACGTTCCGATCAACACTTCGACAGAACTCATATTGATATCCATTGCCATCGCGATCATTCTAATTGCGTCAATCAATTATGTAAACTTCGCAAATTCGCTCATGCCGGTGCGCCTGCAAAGCATCAATACACAAAAGATTTTAGGCGCGACAGTCCGTTCGCTTCGCGGAGCGCTTATTCTTGAATCGGTTGCCATTTGCTTATTATCGTTTATCATAGCAATCGGGCTCACGGCTGTTTTAAATACAACTTCACTCGCTACGTTGACGGAAGCCGGAATGTCGCCTATCGTCAACTATCAGCCTCTGTTGCTCACATTGGGAGTAGCCATTCTCGTTGGATTTTTGGCAGGTGCAATACCGGCATTCCGCGCCACCTCCTATTCGCCGGCTGTCGCCTTGAAAGGCAATTTCGGCTTGTCGCCTTCGGGTAAAATAATACGAACAGCCGTCGTCGGGCTCCAATTCTTCATTTCAGCAGTGTTAATCATCGGAGCTTGCTATATGCAGCAACAACGCCAATATCTGACTCGCTCGGCCGACTACGGATTTGCAAAAGATGAATTGGTCGTATGCGATATCGCCTATCCTGCACACATGCCCGAACGTAGCACCATAGCCGAAGCATTACGCAAACTGCCGTTTGTTTCTTCCGTCACTTTTTCGTGGAGCACGCTCGGGGAAGATTCAAACACGCAAGGATGGATTTTCAAAGATGTCAACGGCGATCCCATAGACCCACGTACGCTTTTCGGCGAAACCGACTATTTGAAGACCATGGGCATCCGATTGATCGAAGGCCGCGATTTCGCGCCGACCGACACTTTGGCAATCATTGTCAATCAACACACCCGCGACAAGTTCCCGGAAACAGTCGGAGTCGGGAAATATATGAGCTTCGGAGATACCCAATATGAAATTGTCGGTATTTGCGAAAATGCTAAATTCTCGACGCTTTCAAAAGCTACAGAACCGATACTCATCATAAAAATGCCCGGATTTCCTTGCAACATCTTGAATGTCCGCGTAGAGAAAGGGGCTAACATGTTCGCATCCATGAAAGAAATTCAGAAAACGCTCGACCAATTCGACCCCGGATATCCGTTCGAAACCCAGCTATACGACCAGATTTTAGATGCCACTTATCAGAAAGAAAGCAAATTGTCCACGCAAATCACGATATTCTCGGCATTGGCAATATTTATCAGCATCATTGGCGTATTCGGCCTCGTCATGTTCGACAGCGAATACCGCAAACGCGAAATTGCCATACGGAAAGTGTTTGGAGCCACGACAAGCGGAATCCTGAAAATGTTCAATCTGCGATATTTGACAATTCTGCTTGTAAGCTTCATCGCGGCAGTTCCTGTCGTATGGCTCATCATTGGCAAATGGTTGGAAAACTTCGCTTACAAAATTGAAATGGAGTGGTGGGTGATAATAGCGGTATTCATCGTGTTGGCCGCCATCACGGTTGCCACTGTCACATGCCAATGTTTGCGCATCGCGCGATCGAAACCGGTGGAAAGCCTTAAAAGCGAATAGTTTTTTTGTAACTTTGTGCTAATGAAAAAGCAAGGAAACATATTGGTAGTCGACGACAACCGCAACATACTGGCATCTGTCCGCATTTTGTTGTCGAATGTTTTCAACAATGTCGTGACGCTTGCGTCGCCTGCCAATATGCTCTCTGCCATTCGTGAAAACCGCATCAATGTCGTGTTGCTCGACATGAACTTTGCTTCAGGAATCAACAACGGCAATGAAGGTTTCTTTTGGCTGCAAGAAATCAACCGGCATTTCCCCGAAGTGCCGGTGGTTTTATTCACAGCCTATGCCGACATTCAATTGGCCGTCAGAGCCATCAAGCAAGGCGCATTCGACTTTGTAGAGAAACCGTGGGACAATCGCAAACTTACGGAAGTGCTAATCAACGCATACAGATCGCAAAATCGGAAAGATGCAACGCCAAAAGCCGCCGAAGAATCCATGTTTTGGGGCACGACGCCGGCAATGTGTCGCTTGCACGAAATGGTGGAAAAAGTGGCATTGACGGATGCCAATGTATTGATCACCGGAGAAAACGGCACAGGCAAAGATTTGCTTGCACGCGAATTGCATAAACTTTCACGCCGAAGAAATGCCCAAATGGTCTGCGTCGACATGGGAGCTATCGCCGAATCGCTTTTTGAAAGCGAGCTGTTCGGGCATGTCAAAGGTTCGTTTACCGATGCGCGTGCCGATCGGACAGGATACATCGAAGAAGCCAACGGCGGGACATTGTTTCTTGACGAGATCGGCAATCTGCCGCTACACCAACAAGCGAAATTGCTCAATGCGTTGCAACGCCGCTGCGTCACCCGCGTAGGAAGCAGCCGTTCCACGACAGTCGACATTCGCCTCATTTGCGCCACCAACAAAAATCTATACGAAATGGTTTGCAACAAGCTATTCCGTGAAGATTTGTTTTACCGCATCAACACCGTCCACCTCGAACTGCCTCCCCTGCGCGAGCGGAAAGAGGACATCCGCCCGCTTGCCGAGCGATTTGCCGCTTTCTTTGCAAAGAAATACGACAAGCCGGCTCTAACGCTGTCCGACAGCGCCGTACATGCGCTCGAATCATGCTATTGGCGTGGCAATATCCGCGAATTGCACCACGTCATGGAGAAAGCGGTCATTTTTGCCTCCGGAAAACAAATCGACAAATCCGATTTGCATATCCACGAAATAGAAATGCAAGCCGGCCAAGATGCCGAAACGATCGAAGACATGGAAAAATACTTGATATGCAAAACACTTGAGAAATCAGGAGGAAACCTGTCGCTTACAGCATCAAAACTCGGCATCACGCGCCAAACACTCTACAACAAGCTAAAACGCTACGGCATAGACTCTATATGAAGAATTTCTTATTGCTCATTGTTTTGACAGCAGTTGCGACAATCGCCGTCAGTGCAACCGCATGGTTGACGCTCGACGCGCTCCATGCCGCTGCCATTGCATCGGCATCATTGTTTGTCGCGCTGTGCATCGTAGCGATCCTTGCATTCCGCAACTCGAAGAAAGATGCCGAAAAAGCGACTCTCATGTTCAAAGCATTGAAGAATGACGATTTTTCCATGCGGTTTTTAGACCATTCCAATCAAAAGTTGAATCGCGCATTAGAAGACATCGCGCAAATCATCAAAAACGAAAAAATAAAAGCGCGACGCCAAGACCGCTACTATGGATTAATCATCAATCGCATAAATGCCGGAATTTTTGCCATCGACATCGACGGGCAAGTCCGGCTGTGCAACGACAATGCGCTGCAACTCTTTGGGATCAACGTATTCACCCATATATCGCAATTAGACAAAATAGATATCAATCTAAAAAATGCGTTCCTCGAAATGAGCGCCGGCGACATTCGCCTGCTTACTTTCACGACGAAAAACGGGCAAACTGATATTTCTGCCAGTTTGTCGAAAATCGACATCGCCGACAAAAGCATCCGCATTTTTGTGCTAAACAATATTTATTCCGCCGTCGACAAAAAAGAAATCGAAGCATGGATAAAGCTGACGAGGATACTCACCCACGAAATCATGAACTGCATTGCTCCGATATGTTCTATCAGCGAGCAATTGCTCGAAAGCCACGACAAAACGCTGTTGGACGAAGGATTGAAAACAATTCAAACGACATCGGCCGGTCTTATCAAATTCACCGAGACCTATCGCAAATTCACGTCCATACCGAAACCCATTTGCCGATTGGTATATGTCAAAGAGATGATCGACAAAGCCACGCTGTTAGCACCAAAAAACGATGTTGAAATCCACACAATTGTAGAACCTGCCGATTTGATTGTCAACGCCGACGAATCGTTGATCGTGCAAGTTATTGTAAATCTTTTGAAAAATGCGATAGAAGCCGGAGCTTCAACAATTGTCGCACACGCACGATACATCCAAAGCAAAGACTGTGTGGCAATCGACATAAGCGATAATGCACCGGAAATAGCAAAAGAAGTCGCCGAACAAATATTCGTCCCGTTCTTTACGACAAAAACCGACGGCTCCGGCATCGGGCTGTCAGTGTCGAAACGCATAATGGATTTGCACAACGGTTCTTTGCGATTCATTCAACCCGCGAAAGAACCCTCATGCGTCAAAACATTCCGAATGACCCTCCCATAAATCCACCAGCCAATCCCCGCAAAACCGCATCCACAAAAAATATTACATCTTAATCTGGAATATCACCGTATAAATCTTCATATCTTGCAAGTTCAGACAAATAACCAACAACCTCTCTGTTTAGAACTCTATTTTTTAGAAAACAATTCAGATGCTAGTGCAAACCACATTAAAATAATCAACGCCAAAAATAAAAGCAAATAAGTTCTCTCTATGGTAGAGATCCATATTATCAAGCAAATACCCATCAATATTAAAGACACAATCATAATCACCATAATTGTAGCGATTCGATTCCTGCACCGATAACTCTCTACTGCATCACTTTTAAGATCTAAATTAGCATAACTGATCTGCAAGGAATTATATTCTTTTTTAAGCCATTCATACTTCCGCTGCAATTTATCTAATTCCTTAACTGTTTTCTTGTAATGCACTTCTGCTTTTGTCGTATAATTTCGATTTTGGACAATACAAACATATCCGTATCTACTTGTCGCATCGGCAATTTCATCATCACTTTCTCCCCTTGCAAACAGTTTGCATTCATCAATTGATATGCTATAGTCTATAGCCGGCAATTTTTGTAAATCGCTTTCTAATGCAGAAACACCAGAACGAATCACAGTTGAGATGCGTTCTATTTCACGTTGCTCGTCAGACAATTCTCCAGCCAAGCACGATAATGCATCACCATTAACATCTATACAGAGTATCCGCTCTCCTTTGCATAGCTCTCCAAATGCATTTTCAAAAACAGAGAACAAATTTTGCGGATGGGCAAACATGACATTATTCAACAACACACAAAATCCAACATACATATTCTCAACATGCAATTTACGGACGTATCCATAATAGATTAATTCAGACCGGCGACTCACTATGATTTGAGCCATACCATTCGCCCTTTCCATGAATTCATTAAAAATCGCCTGCGTATAATCATTAGGATATTGCGTATACCCATTCCCAAAATTCCCAAAAAGATAAATCGAACTATTCATATTTATTTCAATCTGAAATGAAGCGTTTCTGTTTCGTTGTCAATCGTAATAGCAGCCACACGGTCCAATATCTCATTTCCCAACAACAATGGGGCATTAATATTGCTTGATACCGTTGCTTGCACATCGGGACAATAAATCTGCCCGTCAATCACTACATCTTTCAAATTCACTATCATATTCTCCACCACACTGCCATCGGCAATTTGTACCGGTATTGCTCCAAGAAAATCATCTTGTGTCAATTTGCCTTTCTGATACAAATAGTTCGCCTCTGCCACAGATATCAAAGTGACTGAACTTCCTGTGTCAAAAATCATGTCAAATTCCACGTCGTTCACACTCACTCGCACATACTTCACTCCATCCTCATTACGAAATGGGACAACAGCTTCCGAGTCTTGTCGTGAGTAATCCAAAGAAGATTCATCCCTTGTTTTCTCTTCTGAATCTGTAAGCTCATTTTCTTCCGGCTCGACATAATCGTGATCGTCATACAACGAAATCTTTTTCTCATGCCCGCACGACAAGACGACAAGGGCAAATGTCAATCCGACAAGGACAGTTCTTATTTTCTTCATTTTTTATTCCGCTTCCAATTCTCGGCTCCAAATCTTATTCTCTTTATCTTCATAACAAAGCTCAACTTTCGATCCAGTAACCTTAAATTTAATCGACGAAGTTTTTTGTCCTTTCTCCTCCGTTGCGCCAACCAAAGACTATATTCCACCGGCATTAGCCCCTACCGCTGTAGCTGTATAAATCGAATCTATATGCAATTTTCCTTTGCCATTATATTCTTTAATATCTATTTTACCATCCTCATACGGTAAAGTTGCCGTTTCTTCATTAGGTACATTCTCACGGCTGGCCCAGATTTCTTCATTTGACGAATTATCGCTATCCGAATTCTGTGGCATCTCAATTCTCCTATCTTCCACGAGAATTTCGCCCAAATCAGCATCTTGGGGTTTGGTTTCTGTTGGCTTTTCTAATGGGAAAAAAGCAAGCAACAATAAGAGAATCACAACCAACAATATAAAATTTACAAATAGCAACCACTTTTTTATCTGCTTAATAATTTTGCGTTTCGAACGGTCATGAGAATTTCCGGCGACTTCCTCAGGGGAAGCGACCGGCAGTTCTTCGATTGCTTTCCGAATTGGAGCAAGCAACTGAGCAAAATGCTTCGTTTGCTTCATATCTCGCGTTCTCAATTGCTCCACTTCCGACTTCAAAACGTTTATTTCTTTATCTTTCTGCCGTATAGAATCTTCATTTTGTTTGAGCATTTGTTCTGCCGACAACCGCATTGCTTCAATTTCGCGCTTCTCCTTGTCTCGCGTTTCCAAATCGGCACGTAATTTGTCATCATATTCTCGTTGTATTGCTTGCACCTTTTTGTCACATTGTTGCTGTAGCTCTTTTTCTCTCGCTGATGGATAAAATGGAGATAGTGCTACACATCCGTACTGACGGAGCATCGTCAATAAATCATCATTCGAACATTCATAAAAATTGTAAGCCGGCACCTTGCTTCCATAAGATGCAAATCCTGCCATCGCAGAGAATTTATCTTTGGAAAAAGTACTTAGCACCAAGTTATATGCCTCCTGTGCAATTCCCTTCAATGCCACACTTGTTTTTTCAAAATCAGGCGCTACATATTGCAATTTATTCCCCCTAACAATAAGCAACTGACCTTTCACACGGACATTGTATATATAATCAAGTATCCTATACATGTTCAGCACATCTTGACAACAAGCATCCAACCGCAAGCAAATTCCGAAATAAGAACCGGAGCGACCTCCGCTATCAAGAATATCTTTATATTTCAAATAATGATAGTAGCAATACAATCTTCCATTTAAGGAACGAACACGAACAAGAAATTTAATTTCATCCGAACTGCTGTCGTAGAAGGTGCTAAGATACGTTTCTTCATTTTTGTCATTGCCCCAAAAACATTTTCCATAAGGGACTCCATGCACAAACAATTCCGCTTCCATTTTCATGATTCGACTATCCTCTGATACGTTTCAAAATTAGTTGCCACAAATTCATAGGGTAAACGTCGTTTCCTGCTTCAAACGTCGTTCCACCATCCGCTGCTGTATCGTATGTCCCTGTTTGAAATGCTAACAAATCGCAATTATAACTCTTCCATAATTTCGTGATAGGATTTTCATTCTTGAAATGCTCTAAAATATTGGGATAATTATGATTGACATCTTTCACTGCTTCCTCATAATCGATATTGCCAGGGAAGCGAACATAGTTTGTTTCGTCAATTTTATTATATAAGAATATTATTTTGTCTCTCGGGCTGATTTTTGTTTTCAGTTTACGAACCTTGTTCACATAATTTCTCCGCGCTTCATCGTCCATGTTAGCATTTGTGGAATCGGGCTCCACTAAAACAATCCAAATTCGACGATTATTGTGATTGATGATAGCATTCACATATCTTGGAAAATCTTTATTCGGTTCGCTCGGCATAAAATAAGCTTCACCGGGAGCTTCTAATATCTGACATATCGGTTTGCTGCGATAAAAAACCTTCACAAGCATAAAATTAATATCAGCAGTGGATTTTGCCGCTTCATCACTCTCAATAAGTTTATCAAAATTATCACACAATTCTTTATACTTATTGTCATAAGCCGGACGAAACGAACGAACAATCTCAACTGTATAAGTTTGCTTTCTCAAATATCTTGCCAACCGCACCAAAGTCATTGTCTTGCCACACGACGGAGGACCAAACAAAACCACAAATGGAGTGTCGTAATCTGCTATCGATACTTTGATTTTGCTGGGATCGCTGATTTCCTCCAAAGTCATACCGCTGCGTTGATCCACAGGAGAGACATTTTTGTCGGGCATATCGAACTCCGGCATTTGTTTACCCGTTTGCGATGTCGTTTCTTCAAAGGAAACAGCTTCATTGCCAGTTATATTATCAAAATTAATCTTTGCCATATTCGTAATATTTATCTATTTGAATTTAAAAATTGCCAAAGCTATTTCTTTTCCTAAACGCCAAATCAAAAAACGCAAAAGCGGCAATATCAACTATGACTGCAAGAAAAATCCATGTCCAAAAACTGCCACTGAGCTTGCCATGAAAAAAATCGTTCCATGCGTCAATGACACTGATCATTCTATTCGTTTTGGTCATTGGCGTATCTGCTGTATAAATCTCTTTGTCGTTATTATCAAAACTTGTTATGAAATTCTTATTCTGCTTGATAATACTGTAAGCCTCATTAAGTTTGTTGCATACCTGTTCTGTCATATCATCCGGATCAAACAAATCAATTGTTCCATTTTTGATATATTTGCTCATAGCCAACAAATCTTTATCCAACCCTCTTGCTTGCACAAGCACATCTTCAGATGGATTTTTAACCTCGTCCTCAATAAGTCGAGCCTTATCGTCAATCATAGGGAGAATTTGACTTCGGTAATTCTCGCATAAGCGTTCCCGATCATATCCTCTGCTCGATGGCACGCTTAATTCTCTTATTGACACGCCCAAAACTTTACTAAGGTCATCCAATTTCTCTCGTGCACTCTCGCCAAATCCGGGATTATTCGAATTTTTAATTTCAGATGTTAATGCTTGCAAAGCAGAATTCGCTTCATTTCTAAATTCTTGTGCTTTCCTTTTTGCCACGTCCTCTCGACCGGCATTGTCCAATATATCTGAAAGATAATTCCGAGTATCTGATATGTCGCCTGTAACGACCTTATTTATTTCTGAGCGATAATAAAAAGTATGCGTATTCGTAGGGAGACTAAATAATAACCAAAACACACTTGTCACGACAATTCCGCCGATTAACTGCAAATTACGATTTTCCACAGTGATATTCTGATTAAGACTATCAACTATCATCTTCGTACCTAAGGAAGCTATAATGAAAATTCCAATAGTTATGGCCAACCATACTCCCATTGGCAAACTTGATGACAATAAACGCAACGATTCTGCGGTAGCCAAACAGCTAATCCCTGCAAAAATTATAAAACCGGCAATCCATACAAGTTTCAAATAATTTGTCTGTCCCATATTCAATTTTTTTCGATTTTGACATTTGCATTTTCTATTGATTTCAGAAACGCTATATACGTTACTCCAAAATTTAAAGAAACTGATTAGATTAAAAAACATAACCACCGCAAATGTATAATCAATTTTACAATTTACCCCCCCCAATTGTTAAAAATGCATAATACAACATTCGAGTCTAATATTCGCAATGGTTGCGGCGCCAATTTCAATTGCCGCAAATATTGGAAATTCACAAAGGCGGGAACACAGCCATGTTCATAAATTCACGGACATGCAGAATAATGTGTTGCTTGCCAAAGGTTGGAACGCCGCAGCGTATCAATGTTCTCCACTGTGTGGATAAGGTGAGTTTCTATGAACGTGCGGCAGATACGTAGCAAATATAGAAGCTGAATCGCAAGAATTGGGAGACATTGCCGATAACGGTCTGTGGTTTAGGTCAGTGGCGTTGGCAAATACGCAATGAAGTTTGTGTGTGCGGTTAAAATGTAGCAAATATGGAAGTTGAATTGCGAAAGTGGATACGTAGCAATGTCCTCCTCTGCCGCGCAAAGCGCGGATAGGGGAGGTGCCGCAGGCGGAGGGGTTCTGTGGTTTCCTGAATTAGGTTGACCGTCTGCTTGTGATATTCCTGATGAGAGTTGACTCTGATTAATAATAAAACCTGTTAAAAGTTGCCTCGTGGAAGTTATCCCTGAAACAAGTTTACTGTGCCGCCGGAATTCCGGCGGCAGGGCGGCTTTGCTGCAAAGGTAAACTGTTTTCAGGAACAATCAGCCCTTCTTGCTTGCTTTTTATGGCGGCAAGCCTGTAGCTGGTCCATCGTTTCTTTATCTCTCCGGTCCTTGCGGCCGCCTCGGAGGGCGTCATCATGTCGATGCTCATGTTCGGCCTCTCCTTGTTGTAGAACTCCACGGCGCGTCCGATCGCGCTCCTCGCTTGGGCAATGTCGCGGAACACCATGCCCTTGAGCAGCTCGTTCTTCATCGTGCCGTTGACGCGTTCCGCCTGCGCGTTCTCCTTCGGGTCCCCGCATTCCGTCATGCTGATGCTGATGCCGTGCCGCCGCAGCTCCGAGACGTATTCGCGGCTGGCATACTGGCAGCCCCTGTCGGAGTGGTGGATGAGCCCGCGCCCTTGGATCCCTCTGTGGCCCAAAGCCATCCGCAGGGCTTCCAAGGGGCCGGAGACGCCCAGCGTCTCGCGCACGCTCCATCCGATTATTTCCTCGGTATAAGCGTCCATGACCATGGACAAGTAGCAGAACGCGTAGCGGTCTTTCTCCGGCCACACGGTGACATAGGTGATGTCGCTAACCCACAGCCGGTCCGGAGCGTCGGGAATGTACTCCTTCACGAGGTTGGGATACACCGGCAGCCCGTGGGCCGAGTCCGTCGTCTTCGGGCGGCGCGGCTTGTCGCGGACCTTCAGCCCGTTGTCGGAGAGTATCGTCATGAACGCGTCCCGCCCCACGGGAGCGTTGCCGCTGAACGCCTTCTTGTACATGTGCCACAGCTTGAGGCCGCCGATGCCGGGGTCCTTGCGCCTGATGGACAGGACATAGTCGACCACGAACTCCGACCTCGCCGCCCGTGAAAGCAACGCGTCCTCGTCATGCTTGTAAAATGCCTGCTTGCTCCTGCCAAACAGCCCGCAGAGGCAGCGCACGCCGTAACGTGCGCCGTCCCTCGCGCGCAGGTTCTCTACCGTTTGGCGCCAGCTTTTTTTCGTATCGGAATCTTGAACTTCGCCTCGGCAACGTTGATCATCTCGTCATAGGCTTCCGCCTTGATCTCCGCCATGCGGAGACGCTTCTCCAATTCCTTGATCCTCGATTGGAGCGCCTTCACATCCGATTCCGCCGGAGCCGGATGCGGCTGTGACTTGCCATCGCTTTGCATGCCAAAAACGTTTCCTTTTTCGCGTTCAAAGATAGCAATCCATCTTGAAACTGTCGCGTGCCCTATCGGCAAAATCCGGGATATGCGGTCCTCGCCATACCCGCGTTCGTAATGCAGCCGTATCGTTTCTTTAAAATACTTCCGCTGCTTCTCTGTCTGTAAATAATACATAATGTGACTCTTTGCGAGTCAACTTTTTTCAGGACAAGACATTCGGCAACGCCCATGGTTGAAAGTTTGTGGCTATTAAAATTGGAAATGCTGTAATGTGGGAAAAGTGAAAAGACTGTGAAGTTGGGCAAACGCGCAATGTTCTCCTCTGTTCACGTGCGCAGCACGTTAATACCTTAGAAAGTTTTTCCGACAGGAAAAACAGAGGGGTTCAGAAATAGTCTATGGTTGAGAGTCATGCATCATTTTTGCAGAAAATAATCCTTGCGGATTATGTCGGCACCCCTACCCGCGCGGAGCGCGGACTCCCCCTATTTGCTTCGCAAACAGAGGGAGACATTGCTGGTAACAGTCTGTGATTGAGAGTTTGTGGTTGTGAGTAGAGCAATAGCCCATATCGCACTGACGCGGCGACACAGGGGAAGGCATTCGCCAGCAGCGGTTTGTGGTTGAGGGTTGAGGGCCCATGGCCGAGCCTTGCATCCCGCCGGCGGCGCGGCATGAAACGGGCAAAAACGCAAATAAACAAAACAAAAAACAAAAGGCCCCGGAGGTGTCCCTCCGAGGCCTTCCCTTCTACGG
>OIXG01000731.1_pt1 | contig 37590 bp, 29 predicted proteins | sample 1587731 | NCBI WGS metagenome assembly OIXG01 (sample SAMEA3888908, study PRJEB22519) | human gut metagenome | biome: human gut; feature: human-associated habitat; material: faeces | place: Denmark | collected 2010 | reverse complement strand
TGATCATCACCCCGGCCACGGTTGCCGCAGCAACGAACGTGCCGAGGAATTTCCATGCCTCCTGCTTGCGGGGCGTGGTGCCGAGCCAGTAGCCGATCTTGAGGTCGGTGATGAAGCCGCCGGCCATCGAGAGCGCCGTGCAGACCACGCCGCCGATGATCAGCGCCGCCGTCATGCCCGTCGTGCCGCTCAGTCCGACGCTTACGAGCACCAGCGACGAGAGGATGAGCGTCATCAGCGTCATGCCCGACACGGGGTTCGTGCCGACGATGGCGATGGCGTTGGCCGCCACGGTCGTGAAGAGGAACGAGATGACGAAGACGATCAGAATGGCCGTCACGGACTGTACCCAGCCGTCGAGCAGTCCGAAGTGGAAGAAGACGAAGATCGAGACGAGCGTGGCGATCAGGATCGTGAGGATGCGCTTCATCGTCAGGTCGCGCTGCGTGCGTTCGGTCGCGGCGGCTTGGGTTTTGTTGCCCCCCCCCAACTCCGAAACGGCCAGCCCTACGGCCTGACGGATGATCTTCGACTGTTTGACGATGCCGATGATGCCCGCCATGGCGATACCGCCGATGCCCAGCGGCTTGCCGATGAAGGCGAAGAGGTTCTCGGCCGTGAAAAGACGCTGCGGATCGGCCATGATGTCGGCGCGCGTTACGCCCAGCAGCGAAGCCATGGCCGCCGGGTCGATGCTGTCGGCCAGCGAACCCACCAGCGGCACGACGAGGAACCAGACCAGACACGAACCTGCGGTGATGATCATGGCGTATTTCAGACCGATGATGTAGCCCAGACCCAGCACGGCGGCCGAGGTGTTGAGCGAGAAGACGACCTTGAACTTGTCGGCGGCGACCTGTCCCCATGCGCAGATGCGCGTCGAGACCGCTTCGGTCCACATGCCGAACGTGCCGACGGCGAAATCGTAAAGACCGCCTATGAGTCCCGCCACGGCCAGCAGCTTGGCCTGATTGCCGCCCTTCTCGCCGGAGATGAGCACTTCGGTCGTAGCCGTCGCTTCGGGGAAGGGGTATTTGCCGTGCATCTCCTTGACGAAGTATTTGCGGAACGGGATCAGCAGGACGATGCCCAGCAGGCCGCCGAAGAGCGACGAGAGGAATACCTGATAGAACGCCGCGTCGAGTCCGAGGATGTAGAGCGCCGGGAGGGTGAAGATGGCGCCCGCGACGATAACGCCCGAACAGGCGCCGATCGACTGGATGATGACGTTCTGTCCCAGCATGTTCTTTTTACCCAGTACGTTGCCCATGCCGACGGCGATGATGGCGATCGGGATCGCCGCTTCGAATACCTGTCCGACCTTCAGGCCGAGAAATGCCGCCGCGGCCGAGAAGACGACGGCCATGACGATGCCCATCGTGACCGAATAGGGCGTCACCTCGCGGGGCGACGACGAGGCGGGCATGATGGGCGTGTACTCTTCGCCCGGTTTGAGTTCCCGGTAAGCGTTTTCGGGCAGCGATGTAAGTTGTTTTTCCTGTTCCATTTATTGAGGTTCTTTGATGTATTTGTCCAGATCCTTGAGGATGTAGTAGCGATTGAGCGATGCGGGCGCCTTCTTCTCGTCGAGGTAGCTGTAAAGGGCGCCGATTGCGGCTGCCAGACGCAGCCGTTCGCCGCGCTCTTCGGATGCCGCGGCGAAGTCGAACAGCAGTTCGGCGAATTTTTCGAGGTCCGCGTCGCTGAATCCGTATTCGTCGACGAGGGTGGCGATGAAATCCGCTCCGGCCAGCAGCGTGTCGATGTCCAGATTCAACTGCTCGGCCAGCTCCGTTTTGGCGGTTTCCCAGATGAGTTCGGGGGCGCCCGACTTTTTGAGGAGACCGATTTTGTCCAGAAGGGCTGCGATCAGCTCTCCGATGCGGTTGATTTCACGTAAGATATAGTCTTCCATAGTTAGCGGTTGTCGCCGCTGCCCGAAATGATGTGACGCTGCATGCGCGAACGGAGCTTGTCGACGTTCATCTGCGCCACGTCGTCCAGTTCGTAGCCCAGATCGCGCGAGAGCGTGGCGCAGTACCACAATACGTCGCCGATCTCCTTGACGATTTCGAGCCGTTTCTCGTCGGAGAACTCCTCGTGTCCGTCGCGGATGACTTTCTTGACTTTGTCGGCCACCTCGCCCGCTTCGCCCGTCAGTCCGAGCGTGGGGTAGATGATGCGGCGGTTTTCGGGGTAGATCGCCGTTTCGAGCGCGTGCTGCTGATATTCGTTGAGTGTCATGAATGCTGAGAATTTGAACGTTTGGGAATAACTGTCGGACAAAAATAACAAAATAATTTAGAAATACGCATCAAAAAGCCCTTGTTCCTCACGAACAAGGGCCGAAGAATCGCGCCGCTTCCCCGGCGGCGGGGTGTTTTGCCGCCTACGGCCCGATTCGTACGAATCCGGATTCCGGACGGCGGGACGAATCGGGGAGTGCTGCGGTTATGCGCGGGGCGGTTCCGAACGCGGTCTTTCCGCTGTTGGAAATTAACGGGAAAAGTCCGGCCGGATTAACGGCGGCCGCCGGCAATTATCATTTCGCGGAGCGTGGCGTTGAACGGCTCCTGCCGGAGCAGCTCCTCCAGCGTGAGGTGCATGCGGTAGCGCCAGTAGTAGCGGGGCGCGGCCGGGATGTTGATGCGCTCCCTGTCCGCATGCGGACTGCGCAGGGCCGCGTCGGTCGCGAGCCAGTCCTGCAGCGGAAGTATGGCGAGCATCGCCGGGGAGCGGAGGTGCATGTCGACGATGCGGCGGCAGATCCACGGTTCGCAGGTGCGGGGAGCGTCGCCCTCCATGCCCAGCACTTCGCGGTAGAAACGTTCCGAGAGTTCACGGTTCTCCTCCCACCATGCCCGCAGGGGATTCATGTCGTGGGTCGAGGTGGTGCAGACCGAGAAATAGGGGTAGCGCGCCGGGTCGGCGAACACCTCGCCCAGCGATTTGGGCATCCGCTGGATTTCGAGCGAAAGGATTTGCAGTGCGCGCATGGTTTCGGGAACGCTGTCGGGAATCATGCCGAGGTCCTCGCCGCAGGCCAGCATCCGCGTCGCCGAGAGGAGCACGGGGAGTTTGCGCAGGGCCGACTCCTGCCAGAACCGGTTGTGGCGGCGGTAAAAGAAGTCGTCGTGAAGCCGGTCGAAAGTGTCGCGCCGCTGCGGGTCGAGGGTGCGGTACATATAGGTCGATTGGGCCGCGATGCGGGGGTGGAAAAAACCTTTGCGGCGCGGGTCCTCGATGAACAGTACGTCGTCGAGCAGCGCCATCAGCCCTTCGCGCAGACGGCTTCGGCGCGGATCGTCGCCGGGAAAGTGTTCGGCGACCTTGCGTTGCGTCGCATAGGCGGGCAGCAGCCGGCCCTCCTTCATGCAGGTCGTGCGCACTTCGTCGGCCAGCTCGCCGAACAGCTCGCCGAGCATCCGGTCGTCGGGCGCGGGAACGGTGAAGCGTCCTCCGGCCGTATCGAAGCCCATGCCGCGCAGTTCGTCGGCGGAGTAGGGCAGAGCGGGATTGAAATAGCCCAGCAGGCCGTGAACGGCATGTACGGGAATCTCCCAGATGCGGAAGAAGCCGAGGATATGGTCGATGCGGAAAGCGTCGAAATATTCGGCCATCTTCGCCATGCGGGCCTGCCACCACGCATAGCCGTCCTGCGCCATGTGCTCCCAGTCGTAGGTCGGGAAGCCCCAGTTCTGGCCCGATGCGGAAAAGGCGTCGGGCGGCGCTCCGGCCTGCGAATCCATGTGGAAAAGCCGCGGATGAATCCATGCGTCGGCGCTCGTCCGGCTGACGCCGATCGGCAGGTCGCCCTTGAGGACGACGCCCCGGCTGCGGGCGTAGGCGCAGACCTCGGACAGCTGCGTGTGCAGGTGGTACTGCACGAAGCAGTGAAACGCGATTTCGCGGCTGTTGCGGCGGCAGTAGGCTTCGACGGCCTTTTTGTCGTAGCGGGCGTAATCGCCCCAGCGGGAGAAATCGGCGCTGCCGAATTCGTCGCGCAGGGTGCGGTAGGCGGCGTAGGGCATGAGCCAGTGGCTGTTGTTCCGCATGAATTCCCGATAATCGCGGCGGGCGGCGGTGCGACGCCCCTCTCGCTCGAACGCGCTGCGCAGCAGACGCAGTTTATGCGTATTGACCTGTTGGTAATCGACTTCGGGCAGGGCGTTCAGCCGGTCGCGCAGGCTGCGGTATTCGTCGTCCTCTTCGACGCCGGCGGCGGTCAGCCGGATGAACTGCGGGTGCAGGGCGAAGATCGAATTGGCGTTGTAGGGGTAGGAGTCTTCCCACGTGCCGTTCATCGTGGTGTCGTTGATCGGCAGCAGCTGGAGTACCCGCTGGCCCGTTGCGGCGGCCCAGTCGATCAGCAGTTTCAGGTCGTAGAATTCGCCGACGCCGAATCCTGCTTCCGAGCGGAGCGAAAAGACCGGAATCGCCGTTCCGGCTCCGCGCCACCTGCGTTCGGGGAAGCGGAGGTACGCCGCGGCTTCGACGATGTGTTCGCCTTCGCCGGGCAGGTCGTTCCATGGGCGGTTGGGACCTTCCTCCCACATGATCGGGGTCAGGGTCCTGCGGTCGGCGATCAGGAACTTGTATTCGAATCTCTGCCGCGCGTCGAGCCGGAGTTCCCACTCCGGAAACCGGCTGTCGTCCATCGGGACGATCCGCTGCCACCCCTCCAGCTCCCTGCCGCTGCCTGCGACGGCCAGCACTTCGTCGGGGCGCAGGGTGGGCAGGATGACGCGCAGGGTGATGTTGCCGCCGTTTTTCTGCTGCGGCCCGCTTTCGCCGCGGCCGAAGATGCCCCGCGTGAAGGCCGAGGAGTAGAAGGGCGTATCGGCGGGCATGTCGATCCAGCGGTCGCGGATGCGGAGTACGCGGGGCGCGGGTGCGGCGGGGATGCGCAGGATGTGCGGACGCCATTCGCGGCGGATGCACACGCCCTCGCGCTCGACTTCGTAACGGTATTCTGCCGGCTGCGCCGCAGGGGCGTACCGCTCTACGGCGCAGGTCCAGACGCCGTCGTCGGCGTATTGCAGGGCAATGCGCCGCCTGCCGAGGCGGAGTACGAGCTGTTCGCCCCAGCGGGTGCGGTATTCGATGCTGAACAGGAGTGTCATGGCATTGGATTGTGGGAGGTTCTGATCGCTACTTTCTTTTTGCGGAATCAAAAATAACCAAAATAATCGAATGACGGAAATCCCCCGGCGGAGAAGCGATGAAAAGCGAACCTCAGAGTCCTTCAATGAATCCGGTGACTGCGGCGACCAGCTCCGGAGCGACCGGAAGCGTATCGTCCGTATAGGCGGCGATCTGCTCCGTGCGCGTGGGGCCGGAGGCTTTTTTGAGCGTGTGGGTCATGCCTTCGATGATCGTTTTCCGGGACCGGGGCTGGGCTTTCGCCAGTGCGTCGGCGTTGTCGGGCGTCACTTGGAAGTCGATGTCGCCGTTGACGATCAGTATGGGAACCCTCACTTTGCGAATCTCCTCGCGCGGGTCGTAGCTCAGCGACGAGATCCAGAATGTCTGTATCGAGGGGGCGAAGAGGGGCGCCAGTTCGGGCGGGCATGACTCGACCTGTTCGCCGCGTTTCAGGGCGGCGGTGATGGCACGGGCCTGCATCAGCAGCTCCATGTGCGTCGGGGCGAGTTGTGCGGCCAGCTGAAGCTGGAGTATTTCATCGAGCGGATAGCCGGCGCCCGCCACCGAAATCACGGCGTCGACTTCGGGGCATTGTTGCGCCGCGCAGAAGGCGATCAGCGCCCCTTCACTGTGGCCGATCAGCACGATGCGGCGGAAATCCTGCCGGGAGAGGTACTCGGCCCATGCCGCGGCGTCGCCGATGAAGTCGTCGAGCGTGGCGTCGGCCATTTTGTCCGAGTCGTCGAATTTGCTCGATCCGATGCCCCGTTTGTCGTAGCGGAGCGTGGCGATACCCGCTTTTTCAAGCTCCTGCGCCAGATAGAGGTAGTTGTTCGTGTTGCCGTTGCGGGGTGTGGGACCTGATCCCGCGATGAGGACCGCCACAGTTTCGGCGCCTTCGCCGGGCGTGAGCAGCGTGCCGTAGAGGGTTCCGAAATCGCGTTCGAGCGAAACGCTTTTCTCGCCGGCGGCGGCATTGGCCGCGGCCAGTAGCAGAAGTGCGGCCAGCAATCGTTTCATGGTATTATTATTTAGGCGGTTCTCGTTCGTCGGTGCGGTTCTGTCCGGGGTAAAGGTGCTTTTTGTCGGCGCGGCGCCCCTCTTCGTTCCGGAGTCTTGCTTGCTCCGGGGCCTCCTTCTGCTCCGGGCCTCTCTTCGTTCCGGTCCCTTCTTCGTTCCGGTCCCTTCTTCGTTCCGGGTCCTTCGTTGCCCCCCCCCCTCTTCGCTTCGGCGTTGCGCGGCGGAAAGGCCCTGCGCGGCGGAAAGTCTCTGTAAGACGGAACGATTCTGTGCGGCGGCAGGGGGGCCGGGCGATGCTACAGCTCTTCGAGCGCCTTTTCCAGCCCGATGCCGCGCGAACCCTTTACCAGCACGAAGGCGTTCTCGACAGGGCGGCGGCGCAGTTCGGCGATCAGCTCCTCGCGCGAGGGGAAGAGGGCGGTGTTGGCGGGCTGCGGCTCCATGCCGGTGCAGGCGCGGGCGAATTCTCCGCCCACGAGCATCAGTTCGGTGTCCGGATTCCGGCCTGCGAGGGCGACGATGTCGCGGTGCTCCTGCTCCGACCATGCGCCCAGTTCGAGCATGTCGCCCAGAATCAGCACGCGGCGGCTTCTGCCGCCGGCCGGCTCGGCGAGGAAGTTGAGGACCGAAGCGCGCATGCTCGACGGGTTGGCGTTGTAGCAATCCACGATCAGCGTGTTGCGCTCCGTTTCGGTCCGCTGCGAACGGTTGTTGTCGGGCATGTAGCTGCCGACGGCGTGGCGGATGCGCTCGCCGTCGATGTCGAAATAGCGTCCTACGGCCATGGCCGCCGCGATGTTGAAGCGGTTGTAGTCTCCCTCCAGATGGTGCGCGATGCCGTCGGCCAGTGCTACGGAGTAGTATTCCGCAGCCAGCCCGTCGCGCTCTGCGGCCATGTTGGTCAGCACTTCGTCTTCGCGCGGGACGAAGGCGCGGCCGCCGTTCGCGGCCAGATAGTCCAGCAGTTCGCCCTTGCCGCGGCGGATGCCTTCCGGGCCGCCGAATCCTTCGAGGTGCGCGCGGCCGATGTTGGTCAGAATGCCGTAGTTGGGTTCGGCGACCGATGCCAGCAGGGCGATTTCGCCGCAGGCGCTGGCGCCCATTTCGACTACGCCGAATTCGGTGTCGCGGGTCATGGCGAGCAGCGTCAGCGGCACGCCGATGTGGTTGTTGAGGTTGCCGTGCGTGGCGTAGACTTCGAAGCGTTCGGCCAGCACGCGGCTCACCAGCTCCTTGGTCGTGGTCTTGCCGTTGCTGCCCGAAATGGCCAGAATCGGAATCGCCAGTTCGCGGCGGTGTTCGCGCGCCAGCTCCTGAAGGGCTTCGAGCGTATCGCCGACAAGTACCGTGCGGTCGCCGATGACGGCCGCAGGATCGTCCACGACGGCGTATGCGGCGCCTTTGGAGAGTGCGTCGGCGGCGAAGCGGTTGCCGTCGAAGGTCGCCCCGTGCAGGGCGAAGAAGACGGACCCCGGCTCGATGCGGCGCGTGTCGGTCGAGATGCGGGGGTACCGCCGGAAAATATCGTACAGTTCGGACATATGGATGCCGTATATGCGGGCTGCCGGCCCGGATGCGTCAGATGTGTTTGTCTCCGTTGTGGAATTTGACTTCGTCGATGAATTTCTTGATGTTCTGCTCCTCGGAGCGGGGGCAGATCATCAGCACGTCGTCGGTATCCACGACGATATACTCCTTCAGGCCGCTGATGACGGCCACCTTGTCCTTGGGCAGCGAAACGATGCTACTGCGCGTGTCGTAAAGGTAGCACCCCTGCTCAGGTACGGCGTTGGCGTAGCGGTCCTTGCGCGAATGCTGGTAGACCGAGCCCCACGTGCCCACGTCGCTCCAGCCGAAATCGCCGCAGCGGACGTATACGTTGTCGGCCTTCTCCATGATGCCGTAGTCGATCGAAATGGCGCGGCATTCCGAAAAGACGATTTCGACGGTGGTTTTCTCGGCGTCGGTGCCCAGCGCCTTCATCACGCCGCTGAACATGGCGTGGTGTTCGGGCAGGTATTTCCGGAAGGCTTCGACGATGGTCTGAACCTTCCAGATGAAGATGCCCGAATTCCAGAAGAATTCGCCCGTCTGCAGGAAGGTCTGCGCCAGTTCGAGGTTCGGTTTCTCGGTGAAGCACTTGACCTTGCTGATGACGTTGGTGTCCGAGACCTGAATGTAGCCGTAACCCGTATCGGGACGTGTCGGTTTGATGCCGACGGTCAGCAGGGCGTCGTGTCGGTCGGCGAATTCGAGACACTCGCCGATGATCTGGCGGAAGTCCTCTTCGTTGAGGATCAGGTGGTCGGCCGGGGTGACGATCATCTCCGCGTCGGGATTCTGCTTCAGCAGCGTGTAGGCCGCATAGGCGATGCAGGGGGCCGTATTGCGGCCGATCGGTTCGCAGAGCACCTGCCGTTCGCCGATTTCGGGGATGTGTTCGAGTACGAGGTCCTTGTATTTATGGTTGGTCACCACGAGAAAGTTCTCGGCGGGGACGATTTTTGCAAAACGTTCGTAAGTGTGGCGGATAAACGATTTGCCTGTTCCCAGTATGTCGAGAAACTGCTTGGGCATCGACTGCCGGCTTTTGGGCCAGAAGCGCGAACCGATGCCGCCGGCCATGATGACACAATATTTGTTGCTTGCCATAAGTTATAATATGGAATTAAGTGAGACAAAGATAAAAATATTTTGTAACTTTGCCGCCTATTGCTGGAATAAATATTTTTAGGTTCCCGATGAAAATAAAACTGTTCACCATACCCAATCTGCTGACCCTCTCAAGCCTGCTCTGCGGCTCGTTTGCGGCGGTTTCGGCGTTGGTTTACCACGATCTGGAGCTGGCTTTCTGGCTCACCGTCGCCGCGGGCGTCTTCGACTATTGCGACGGCTTCGCCGCCCGGCTGCTGAAGTGTCCCTCGGCCATCGGCGTCCAGCTGGATTCGCTCTCCGACATGGTTTCGTTCGGATTCGTTCCGGCTTCGGTGCTTTTCGTGCTGTGGAACGACGCGCTTGCGGCCGATGCCGAACCGTGGATGCGCTACGGTGGCAGCGTGCTCTGCTTCGTGGTGGCGGCCTTTTCGGCGCTGCGGCTGGCCAAGTTCAATATCGACGAAACGCAGCACACCGAATTCTGCGGCCTGCCCACTCCGGCCAATGCGCTGTTCTTCGCTGCACTGGGCTGGATGAACGCCGAGACGGGCTTCAGTCTGGGCGTCTGGGTGCTCCTGCTGATGCCGGTCATGTCGTGGCTGCTCATATCGCCGGTGAGAATGTTCGCTTTCAAGTTCCGGAGTTTTTCTTTTAAAGGCAACGAGATCCGCTATCTCTTTATTGCGCTGTCCGTTGTCCTGTTGGTCGCTTTGGGTGTTCGGGCCGTCCCTGTCATTATTCTGCTCTACATCGTCGTTTCGGCGGTAAAGTGGATTGTGACGCTAAAGAGCCGTGATTCAGCGGCTTGCCCGGAGGAATAATTGCATATTTAAATTTTTTAAATTACCTTTGCCGCGGATTCCCGTTCTATGTCGAGATTGACGAAAAGAATATTGCTGACAGCTTTGCTCGGTCTGTTTCTGACAGTACCCGGCATCGTCCGTTCGCAGGGTTTCGACGCCAAGACGCTGATGCGTGCGCAGCAGCGCGGACAGACCGGCAGCCTGTACGGCAACAATCCCTTCGAACAGCCTGCGGAAGAGGGCGAGGAGGGCGAACAGCAGCCGCAGGATACGACCAAGAAGGAGCGCAAGATCCGCAAGCCGCTCGAATCCTATTTTTTCAGCGATTCGGTCCGCTCGCTGAACAACTTCCGCTGGAACGTCAGGCGCGACTACAACCGCGTTGAGATCGGACCGCTGGACACGACGCTGACCGACTGGCGCATCGACTATCCGTTCTACCGCGAAGAGGTGGGCGACATCGCGCAGGGCGCTCTCGGACAGGCTTCGCTGCCGATGAACTATTTCCGGCGGCCCCAGAACTTCGACTTCGGTTTCGCTAGTCCCTACTATGCGTACACGTACGACATGGAGAACGTGCCTTTCTACAATACGAAGAAGCCGATCATCCGCATGACCTATCTCGAATCGGGACAGAAGCGTTTCCGCGAGGAGAACTTCAACATCATGCACGCGCAGAACGTCTCGCCGACGACGGGATTCAACGTCGATTACAAGGCGCGGGGAACGCGCGGCCAGTATATCTGGTCCCGCACCAAGAACCACAACCTTGCGGTGGCGTTCAACCATACGGGCAAACGCTATTCGGTGCATGCGGCCTATTACAACAACCACATCGAGCAGCAGGAAAACGGCGGCGTGGTCGGCACGTGGGCCATTGCCGATACGACGTTCCAGATGCCGTCGGGCGTGCCGATGAAGCTGGCCGACGCCGAGGCGCAGAATACCTACCGCAACAATGCCTTCTTCGTCACCCAGTCGTATGCGCTTCCGCTGCAGCGGGTGACGGACAGCGATTTTTCGCTGGCCGACCTTTCGGCGGTATTCATAGGCCATTCGTTCGAGTACAGCTCGTGGAGCAAGGTCTATACGGATATAAAGGCCGGCTATACGAACGAGCGGGGCGAGCGGGACCCGGAGACGGGCGAATTCAAGCCTACGGAGGGGATTTACTACAAGGACTGGTTCATCAATCCCCGCGATACGCGCGACTCGATTTACGAGCGCGTTATCTCGAACCGTTTCTTCGTTCAGGCGCAGCCTTGGGACCGCAACGGCGTGGTAGGCACGATTGATGCCGGCATAGGCATCGACATGCATACCTACTCGCAGTTCGAGATGCGTGATTTCCTGACGGGAAAGTATACGAAGGTCAACAAGACCAGCTATTTCGCATACGGCTCCGTCGGAGGCAAGATAAAGAAATATGTCGATTGGGATGCGAACCTCAAGTTCTACCCGTCGGGATACAGAGGCGGAGACCTCACCTTGGGCGCCCATCTGGCGCTGACGGGGTATCTCCGCGGACACCCCCTGATTCTCGAAGGCCGGTTCACGATGGACCGCCGCTCGCCGAACTACTGGCAGGAGAATCTCTTCTCGAACCATTATATATGGTCCACTCCTTTAGGCAAGGAGAATGAAACTCGGTTCGAGGTGAAGTTTTCGATTCCCGATTTCGCGTTTGAAGCGGGAGCATGGCAGGGCGTCGTCAGCGACAAGATCTATTACGACGCAGACAGCCAGATTACCCAGCAGGGTGGAAACGTAAGCCTCACGAGTGTGTACGCTCGCAAAGATTTCCGCTTAGGCGGACTTCATTTGGACAACAGGGTATTGTTGCAGTGGAGTACGAATCAAGAAGTTGCACCCGTTCCGCTTTTGAGCGCCTTCCTTTCGTATTATTACGAATTCTGGGTCGTGCGCAACGTACTGCGCCTGCAGATCGGTTTGGACGGACGCTATAATACGCGTTATTATGCGCCCGGTTACAATCCCGCACTGTCGGCGTTTTACAACCAGCGCGAGGTCGAGGTGGGGAATTATCCCTACATGGACGCTTTCGTCATGGGTAAGTGGAAGAGAATGCGGATATTCCTGAAATATCAGCATGTGAACAAGGGACTGTTCGGTAACGGAGAATATTTCTCGGCGGCTAACTATCCGCTGAATCCGGGCATGTTCAAAATCGGTATCTCATGGGGTTTCTATGATTAGCGTATTGTTCTGCGCGGTGTGAACTGCCCGCAAAACAACCTTTTATGTTAAAAAAGACAGTTTTAACGTTTGCGTTCTTAACAATTCTTACGACATTTTACGGCTTTAACGCCAAGTTCAGCACACCCGTGACGGACGACATGCTGAACGAAGAGGCCGATTTCGGCAATTCGCTGCTCAGCGACGGCGATTACGTGATTTCGGCCTACGACAACATCATTCGCAACATCAGCGAAAAAGAGGGCCACGACTGGCGCCTGATGAGCGCCATCGCGTATCACGAGTCGCGTTTCACGCCCGATATCACCTCGCGCAGCGGAGCCAAGGGACTGATGCAGATCATGCCTTCGGTAGCGCGTCAGTTCGACGTTCCGGCAGGCGATATGGCCAATCCTGAGACCAACATATGGCTGGCCAACAAGCTGATGTCGAAAATAAAGAGTACGCTCCGTTTTCCTGCGGGAACTTCGGACAAGGACCGGATGAGCATTATACTGGCCTGCTACAACAGCGGTATAGGCCATGTGAACGATGCACGGCGTCTGGCGCGTGTCAACGGGGAGGATCCCAATTCGTGGGAGGTGGTAGCCCGGTACCTGCAGCTCAAGGCGCAGCCCGAATACTACGAGAACGAAGTGGTCAAGTGCGGCCGTTTCACCGGCAGCCGGCAGACGCTGGCTTACGTGAACGACGTGATAGGCCGTTATGACAAATATTGCCGGGTTGCCGTGAGGTGATTTCCGCCCGGCGGAACGTAAGCCTGAGTGCGATAACGAAGCGGCAGAACCATCGGTTCTGCCGCTTCTGTTTTTTGTTCTGAGAGGGGCGGCGGCGAAGGAGTGGGAACAGCAGCGAGCGATTGAGACTGCGGTGGGGGATTGGAGACTGCGGTGGGGGGCAGCGGCGCGGAACTGGGACCTGAGTGCCCGTAATGAAAAGGGATGGGACGCCGACGCGTCCCATCCCTTTTTCGTTGTGTTTTCCGGTTTTAACGCTCCCGGCTTAATAAACCCATTCGAAGTCGTCGACGTACATCGTGTTCGTCGTGCAGCCGACCATGAAGTCGCCGTAGGCGCTGGTCGAGCAGGAGATGACGATGCTGTATTTGCCCGAGGGACGGGCCTGCGTGTCGTAGAAATCGAGCGGCAGTGTGATTTCGGTCATCCGGTCGCCGGCGGTCGAACGGTCGATGAACAGCGAACCGCAGGCGATGATCTTGCCCTCGTCCGTTGCCGTGGTTTCCGTCGGGTCCCAAGTGCCGGTCGGGGCGCCCGTTCCCGAAGCTACCCGGTGACGGGCATTCCAGTCTACGATTGCCACGAAGATCCGGGCCTTGTCCTGATCGCCCTTGCCGATCGGCGCTCCGCTGTGTTTTGCCTGATTGACGATGCCGACCGTCGCATGGTATTTTACTTTCATGCCGGAGGGGCGTGCCGTCCATGTGTAGGGCTGCCCGAATTCCACGACGCCGGTCGTCAGACCGTCTTTGTAGAAGATGCCGGACATCAGGTTGCCCGCGGCCAGTCCCACGATCGGGGGAGCCGAGGCTTTCAGCAGGGCGCAACGGCTGCCGCCCATTCCGTCGAAAGCGGCCGATGTGCAGAGTTCCTTAGCGAAGCCGTTGTTGCCGCTGGCCCAGAATTCCGCATTCTGATTCTCTAGTGTGAAGCACGAAAGCCCCGGATTTTCCATGTTGCCGTCGGGTATGACGTCGCCCGCGGGGACGGTGTATTCGGACGTTTCGGTCGCTTCTCCGTTGACGAGCAGCCGTAACTCGTAGGTCTGCCCCGCATAGACGCCCTTGGTCCGCACCAGACGTTTGACGGGTAGCCCGGCGGCGTTGGTCGAGTTCGTCCATTCGGGGGCGACGGCGGCCGTGAAGAGTCCGGTTTCGTCCCGCTCGCCCTTTTGCGTCGCCTGCCACTCGTCGGTGCCTTTCACACGGTATTGGATCACGGCGTCGGGATACTCCTCTTCCGTTGCCATGGCGGTTATGACGCCCGTGTTGTTCCAGAGGTCCGTCTCCCGGAAGGCGATTTTCAGGTCGGTGTGCTCGACATGGAGCGTCCAGCGTTCGGTCGCTCCGTGATAGGTCGCATCGACGAAACGCATCGTTTCGAAGCCCGAAGCCGAGAGTTCTTCCGCCGTGGGAGAGTAGGTCGTGATGTCGGCAGGACCCAGTTTGAGCCGGGTGACCGTAATGTCGCCGAGGTTCGTTCCCTTGGGCACATAGGCTGTCGCCGTACGTTTCTGGGCGTCTATTACCGTCGCGCCGATCTGTCCTGCGACCGTAAAGGCGCGTTCGATCGGCTGTTCGGCCACGATCGTCCATTCGTAATCCTGATAGAGCGAGAGGGTGACGTACAGCGGCGAACGCAGGTCGAATTCCCCGCTGAGGGGCCGCGACGTTTTGATCTGGCCGATGAAAGACTCCGTGTCGGTCATCATCGGATTGGAGGTCGCGACGTCGAACGTAACCTTGTCGATGCCGACTTTGCGTATGTCGGTTTTCTCATCCAGCGTAAGCGTCACGGTGCGGTTGGCGATGCTGATGCCCGACACGGTGAAGCCGCTGCCTTCGACGCCCGCGATCCTGAGTTCGACGACGGGATAAGGCACGTCGTTGTCGATGCACGAAGCGGCTAAAAGAAGCGCTGCTGCCGAGAAGAGTATGCGGAAATATTTCATGTCTTACTGCTTTTTCTTGTCCCACAAATGGATCGTCATGCCGAAATTGATGGCTGCGATGTTGAGCCGGAAGCGCATGTTCGAAGCCTTGCGCGAACCGACCTTGTTGCCGTCGGCATCCTTCTGGGTGACGGAATTGTACTGTATGCCACCCAGCCCGAACGAAAGCGTCGCGCAGACGTTGGGGAAGATGTAGACGGCCGCTCCCGGATTAAACGAAAGTTTTACCTGCGTATTGTCACTGTAGGTGCGATTGGGGCTGCCGCCCTCCTTGCGGTCGGGGTCGTACAGGAAATTCGAGGTACCCGTAGAGAGGGCCAGTTCGAATTCGGCGAAGAGTCCGAAACGCCCCTTGGGATCGAGTCCGGCATACGAACGGTGGAAGATGCCGAACGAGTAGTTGTCGCTCGAAAGGTCGATATAGGGGAGCTGCCCCGAAAGGTCGTTGCCCTCTCCGGCGTCGAAATAGGTGTTGTCGAGCGTGCCGCCCATGTGGCGGTAGCCGAAACGCACGCCGATGCAGTTGTTGTCGCGGTAGAAATAGCCGATGAAAGGCTTCACCGTAGCTACCGTGCCGTCCGCGTTGATGTTGTCGAGGATGAGCATGATGTCCGTATCGTCGCTTGACAGGGTGCCGTACGACGCCGTCAGCCCCATCATCACTTCGCCTTTGTAGGCGAATTTGAGTTTGTTGATTTCGCGGTCGATGCGTTTGCGCGTCGGCAGAAAGCGCTGTTCCTTGGGCCGTTTCTGCCTGTCGGCGGCGATGGGCGACGGTGCGGGCGTCGCAAAGGCGTCTGCGGTCAGCCGATTTCCGGATGTCTGTTCCGCGGCGGGCATTGCTGTCCGTTCCGCAGGGGCTGCGGCGGATTCGGCCGTGACCGAAAGCGTTTCAGCGGCGGCAGCGGTTTCGGCCTGCTGCACTGCGGGACGGGCTTGTTCTGTCTCCGCAGCGGCGCCGAGCGTAATGAATACCGAGAAGATGGAAAGTATGATTCGTTTCATGTGCTTGCCGATTTTAGAGATAGAATGCCATACCGAGTCCGATCGAGAAGATGTTGACCTTGAAGTTCATCATGCTGGCGTCGCGCTTGCCGACCGTAACCTGATTGTGTACTTGCTTGGTGTGCGTATAGGTGATACCCATTACGCCGACGTTTACTTCGACGGCCATGTTGTTCGTCGCGAAGGCCACGATGCCGGGCGAAACGCCGAGCGAGAAGGTGTAGCCTGTTTCGTAGGTGCCCTTCACCGGGGAATCCTTGGCGAAGCGCGCCTGCGTGCCGCCTCCGGACAGTTGCATTTCGTTGAAGAGCGCGAAGCGTTTGTTGCGTCCCAGCGGAATGTACTGCCGCCAGATTACCGCCACCGAGTAGCTGTGGCGCAGCGAATAGTAGTCGTTCACCTCGAAGTTGAGGTCCGAATCCTCGCCGCCGAGGTTGAGGTCGGCCTTGTCGAGCTTGAGCAGCGAGCGCGAGTAGATGAAGCGTCCTCCGATGGCCATGTTGTCGCGCAATGCGTAGGCGATCATCGGGCTGACCTTGAAGGTGTAACCCTTCGATTCGATGCCTTCGACGACCAGAAACCGGTAGGTCTCGTTCGAATGGGTCGAGTAGGAAGCCGTACCTCCGAATATCCACTGTCCGCGCGGGACGAAGAGGTTGTGCGTGTCGGTCAGACCGCGCTGCTGGCGCATTTCATTGATTGTGAGCGCGCGTTCCTGTCCGACGCTGTCGGCCGGGAGGGACGCGTCCTCCGTTGTCTGCTGCGCACGCAGCGCCTGAGCCGTACCTGCGAGATACAGCAGGGTCAGGAGCGTGCTGATGGTTATTTTGCGCATTGTCGTGCGTTTAGTCGTTAATATACCCATTCAAAATCGTCGACGTACATGACGTTCGTCGAACAGCCCGTAAAATAATCGCCGTAGGCGTTGCAGGCACATGAGATCACGAGTGAGTACCCCCCCCCGCTGGGACGCGTCTCATAGTCGTACCATACGATGTCCAATTCGGCGTCCTGCATATCGTCGCCCTCCGTCGACTGCGTGATCCAGAGCGAACCGTATCCCAGAATTTTACCTTCCGATACGTTGTCGATGCCTTTCTCCGGGTCCCAAGCGCCCTTGGTAGTGGTCATGGCTGATACTACCTGATGCGGGGCGTTCCAATCGACGATGGCAACGAAAATCCGCGCCATGTCCGGATCGCCTTTCTTGATGTAGGGACAAATATCGCCGGAGGTGCGTACTTTATCTACCGTGCCGACCTTGGCGTGGTATTTAACCTTTAACGCCGAGGGGCGCACCGTGAAGTCATAAGGCTGGCCGAACTGCACGGTGCCGGTGAAGCTTTTGTAAGCGAATGTTCCCGTAAAAAGGTTGCCGGCGGCCAGAACGAGCATATTGGTGCTGGTGAGTTTGGCTGCCGGTGCCGCCTTGCCGAATTTTACGTCGGTGGAGGTGCAGAGCGTTTTTGTCATGGTGTTGTTGCCGCTGCTCCAGAACGACCCTCCCTCCGCATTGGGGTATGCGAAACCGCTGGTCATGCTCCACCCCGACATGTCGGCATTGGGAATCGTTTGCGCCGCTCCGGCCGTGAACGAACCGCTTTTTTCGGTTCCGTCGATGGTGACTTTATAATCGTAACCGTGTGTTGCGACGACTCCGGTGCCAGTCTCTCGCGTGTAGACCGTATGGCCGTTGGCATTGGTCGATTCCTGCCACTGCGGTGCGAACGTCGCCGAGATGAAATCGTCGCCCTGCGACGTGCCGGTCTGGTATTTCCATTGGCCGTCGCTGCCGCACAAACCGAACGTTACGTTTGCCGACCGGGTGAAATCCACGACCTGCAGCGTTACGGTATTGGCCCAGAGGTCGTAGCTTTTTTCCGTAACCGGAACCAATCCCTGCAGACGGTAGGTCGTCGAAATCTCGTTGCTGCCGCCGTTGGCGTCTTCCACATGGATCGTCACGGCGTGGTCGCCGCCCGGTAGTCCTCCGAAGAAAGCGTCGGACAACGTCAGTTCGGTGTTGTATTTATCGGTAGGCGAGAATGAAATGCCTTCGTGCGTGCCGGTGAGCAGGTCGTAGCTGTCGTCGCCGACCGAGACCGTGAATTTTTTCAGTTCCGCGAAAGCCATGATCCGGTATTTTTTCTCGCCGGACGTATATTTCTGCAGTTCGTCGTTGTCGAATCCCTCGGTGAGAAGGGCCGGATCGGGACTGAAAATAATCTCGTCGTCCTTGTCTTCCGTCTCGGTATCGACGCGGATCAGCAGGGCGTCGATATAACCCGGCAGGTCGGGGGAGTAGCGGAAGGTGAAGACGTATTTGCCGCCGGCCTTGACCTCGGTCAGCATGTTTTCCATCTCGACCTCCTTGCCCGACGTATGCGTGCCGCGGAACATCCACGCCAGCGAAGTCGTACCTGCGGGCAGGGTGTAATAGCCCGTGCCTTCGTCCGTGAATTTGAGCGCAGGAACCGCACCCGACTCGGCTTCCGCCTCGTCGAATTTGTCCGTACCGGCTATCCATACGAAGTAGCCCGGATCGAGATTCTCGACGATCGAAGCGTCGAATTTGACTTCGACGACGGTGTTCGCGATCTTGCAAACTACCTCCGCATTGGTCGTTTCGCCGGGTTTGACGGTGAATGTCTCCTCGCCTTTGTAGAAGCGTTTCGAGAAATCCGCGGGGACCTCTTCGCCCGCCTCGACCGCTACGCGGTAAGTGCCGGAGAGCAGCTCCAGCCGTTCGGGAATGTCGTCTTTCGCGGCGTATTTGCGGAGCAGCCCGCCCTCGCTGTTATAGATATACACTTTCTGGTATTGCAGCGGATCGTATTCGCCGTTGGTTTCCGCCCGCGAGGTCGAAATCGTCATCGCCATCACGCCCGTGCGCCCGTCGCCGGCAGGAGTTTCGTCCTGCGAGCATGACGCGCCGGTGAGTGCCGTGAGCAGCATGGCGATATATGTGATGTGTCTTTTCATTATTCGGCGGCTTTAACGATGAGTTTGACGGTCTTGTGCGTCAATACGTTGTTGTTGTCCGTCACGTCGAGGACGAAGTTATGCTCGCCCGGAATCTCCAGCAGTATCTCGACGAATTTGGTGATCGAGAACATTACGGCGGTCTGGTTCTTCACCTGTTCGTTGATCGGGAATCCGAATTCGTCGTGGAGAATCGCGGCCAGATCGGCCGGAATGTCGCAGATGTCGAATTTCTCCGGAATGCTGAGAATCGGAAGCAGATCTTTCAGTGCCTCGGAGTCGATCGTAACCCAGAACGACTTGATGCCTGCGGCCGCAGTCACGTCGATGTCGATGACCATGTCTTTCTGCACTTCGTACTGCTGGTCGATATCGTAGCCTCTCCAGACGATTGCAGGACCCTTCTGACCTGCGCTTTTGTCCACGACGAGCGTCAGCGCGGCTGCGGTCGAGACGCCTTTGGCGTCGGTCATGTCGAACGAGAAGGTGTGCGTGCCGTCGAATTCGTAGAGCGCCTTGATCTGCCCTGCGATGTTGAAGCTCTTGGCCTGCTGGCCCTTGAGTTCGCCGCCTACAGGGTAGCCGAATCCTTTGAGTATGATGCCTGCCGGCGACGACGCGTCGAGCGCGCAGAGGTCGAACGTTTCGGGAAGCTGGATCGCCGCCATCGAAGCCATGAACTGACTGCTGGTCGAAGCGATATTGACGCGCAGAGACTCGATGCCGTTGGGCGATGCGAGGTCGAAGACGAACGGTTCGATGCAGTTGCCGTTGTCGTCGAACATGGCGTCCGTCAGCGTGAAGGGCTTGGACATGTCATGTCCGGGCCATGCGAGAGCCGGTGCGCTGGGGTCTTCGAGAAGCTCTTCCAGCAGGTTGTCGGTGCCGTCTACGACGAAAGAGTTGTCCTGAATGATGTTGTTGTCCACCGTTACCTGAAACAGAAGCGTTCCTTTGTCGGCATAGTTGATTACGACCGAAATCTTACGCCACTGGCCGGCCTTGACTCCTGTGATCTGCTTGCTGAACTGCGCGGGGATGTCGGTGTCGGCGAAAACGCCGTCGAAGTTGAAATCCAGCGTATTCTCGATGTCCAGCGATTTGAAGTAGGCCGCGCGCGTTTCGGTTTTGAGGAACTCCTGACTGGTCTGGCCCAGCGATATGGTCGCCTTGCTGGTGTCGGCCAGCATGCCGGCCAGTTCGGACGAATAATCCACCGTGACCTTGATATTCTGCAATGTGCAGACCACCTCTTCGAGCTGGGTCGTCTGCGCCTTTGAAATCGTGAAGCTGCTCGTCGCGCCGTAGACCAGGTGCTCCCACGCTACGTCCGGAGTGCTCTCCTCCGAGCGCACCTCCATGCGGTAGGCGCCCACCGGAAGTTCCATCGGCTCGGCGAGCTGCTGTTTGAGTTCGGCATAGGTTTTTTTGAATACCTGCGCGTTGTCGGCGTCGAGAATCTCTACGATAAAACCGTCCACGTCGGGTTGTTCGGCGCGGGTGCCGGATACGGCCTGCGGGCTTTGCGTTTGGTCCGAAGTGTCGTCGGGACGAACGTCCGTCTCGTCATAGACCACCCGCATCGAAAGGCCGCTTACTGACAGGAAGCCCGTCGCGTCGCCCGGTGTCGGCTTGGGTTCCTCCTTGTAGGGAGGTTCTTCGTTCACACAGCCTGCCGCAACGAACGCTGCAACCGCCAACATCGTAAAAAGTCTGGTAAATGTCTTCATATCTTTTGCTGTTTTTTATTCCTTATTTGGTATCGTCGATGGCCCCCTCGTTGACTTCGCAGTCGATCGGCCGGGTTTCGGTGTAGTCGTCGCTGAGCGTGACGGTCAGCGTGACGCTGCCCGCATCCTTGGCGTCGAAGGTGAAAATGTGGCAGGTGCGCGGCGAGGTGGCTTCGAGCGTTTGCTCGGAGAAGGTGACCTTAGGCCCCTCGTCGGTTCCGGTCTGGCTCTGGCGGCGTGCCGTGCCGGTTACCTTGAGCGTCGTGGCGCTTTTGACGAATACCGGCTCGTCGGCGGGCGTGCTGCCGGGCGTGAAGTCGAACTGGTTGCCCGATGCCGTCGTTACGGTAAACTGCGCGTCGTGGAAATAGTTGAGGAACTGTTCCGTGGCGCGGACCACCGTCTGCGAGTTGGCGATCGTAGCGGTCATCTCCACCGTTGCAGCGCGGCGGGGCAGCACCTCGACGCTCTTCTCCGCGGCATAATAGGGCTTGTCGATTCCCTCTGCATCGGGGTCGCCGTGGGCGACGGAGACGGTGTAGGCGCCCATCCGGAAGACGGTTTCGCTTTGCTCGAATTCCGCGAGCGTATCCCATTTTTGCGTCCCCGATTCTCCGGTGACCGTAAGCGTGAAATCGCCGGCTTGGGGGACGGAGGGCGCGGCCGGCATCCGGGAAGTGTCGTCCGATGCGGCGTCGATCGAACCGTCGGCGGTGCAGCTGACCTTCAGCGTGCCGTATTCCGTGCCTTCAGCCTTGTTTTCCGTGGAGCATCCGGCCGCCAGCAGGGCCGCCGATGCCATTAAGTATATGAGTTGTCTTTTCATGGTATTCCGGTCGTTCAATGGTGAGTGTTGTCGGTCGTGCCGTTTGCGGACGGTGCTGCCGGTTCGGCAGCCGCATCTGCCGCTTTGACTGTACCTGCCGGGGCGCCTTTATACGAAACGTCCCGAAGCGTCTGTTTGGGTCGGGATGTTTGGTTTTTTGTTCGCATGGATGCATGCCTTTTATTGACAATGTGCAAAAATAGGCATGCGCCGCGGATTTGTAAAATAAATTCAACGAACGGCGCATTTTTCATCACGAACACCCGACACGCCGCATGCCGTCGGGCCGGATTCTCCTCTCTTCGGGTGTCTTTCCGCTGCCGGGAAATGGCTTGCGCGCCCTTCTTTCGCGGTGCGGACGGTACCTGAATAAAAGAACCTCCCTGCAATCGCAGGGAGGTCGGGGGTGAAGGCCGCGGGGCCTTCGGGTTTGTTATCGGAGGATTAGTATACCCATTGAATATCGTCGATATGGAGGAAGTTACTTGTGCAGCCATTCATATAATCGCCATATGCATTTGCTGCACATGAAATTATTAGAGAGTAATTTCCCTCTGTAGGTTTTGTCGCCTTATCGTACCATTGAATTTGTATATCAGCATTTTGCCAATCGGTTTCTGCTGATTCAGTGAGCCATAGAGAGCCATAACCGATAATCTTGCCTTCGCCGGGATTTGTTGTTGTTTCCGGATCCCAGCCACCAACGCAACCATTGTTTGATCCTCCCAGAGAATAGGTAGATGAAACAGTATGCTGTGATGTCCAATTAATGATTGCGACAAAAATGCGTGCTTTGTCCTGTTCCTTTTTTGCTAACGGACCATTCAATACATTCATATCAACTGCATTGATTTTTGCGCGATACTTTACTTGAAGTGCGGAAGGACGGGCTGTATATGTATATTTTTGTCCGAAATTGACAGCTCCTGTCCCTCCTAATCCTGCGCTCGTATATTTAAAAGTTCCGGTAAACAGGTTGCCTGCTGCCAATACAATGACTGCTTTTTTTGACTGTAATACTGCATATTTATTACCCTCGGTTGTGATTTGTGTACACAAGGACGGAGTTTGGTCATTATTACCGCTACCCCAAAATGTGGAAGATTCACTTCCATTTTGTGTGAAACATGGAAGATTTGTATTTTCCATATTCCCGTCGGGAATTACATCGCCGTTGCCTGTCTTAAACTGCCCTTTGTATTCCGTTCCGTCTACGGTCAATTTGTAATCGTACGTATTATTTGCGAAAACGCCGGTTCCTTCCGTAATGCGCCAAAACGGTTGTACGCTGTTGGGGGTAGTCCAGTCCGCCGCCGTAAATTGCGTGCCCCAGTCGGGTTTTATTTCCGCTTTTGTATTGTTTCCGGTAATTTCGGCGGTCTGCCATTCCGTATCCGAAGCGGTCGATTTCTTATATTGCACGGAAACGGATGTCGCATCGGCAGGGATGTTCAAGGTAAACGATGCTGTATTGGCCCAAAGGTCTGCGTCGTTGTTGTAAGTGATGGGGGAAGCGACTGTTTTTACGTATTTCAGCGTGATGACTGTTTTTTGTCCGGCATTGTCCGTGACGGTGAATTTGAAATCGGAGTTCGTCGTTTCGGTCACCTCGGCGCAGACCATGGCGAGCATGTCTATCAGACCGCCGATCTGGAAATACACATGTTGCTGGTTGAGCAGTTGTGCCGGAGTCGGAAAACCGAGTTGGGCAAGCATGCTTGCCATCTCTTCCGTGGCAGGATTCGTTAAATCCATGGATTCGGCAAGGTTGACCAAGGGAAGCAGCGTTGCCAAGGGGGCGGAGGTGATATCCACCTGCATCGACTTGATGCCGCCCGGTGCGCTGACCCGGATGTCGGCGCTGTTGCCGCTTTCGGCCAGCTCGACGGGTGTCGTAAGGTCTTCGTGGCCGATCCACTCGACGGTCGGGGCTGCGGCTTTGGTGAATGATGCGGTCTGCTCCACCGTGTAGACCCAGTTGGCGACGACGGGTGTCGATCGGGTGATCGTGAAGCTTGCGGCGTTGCCTTTGTCGGTGCAGGCCGAGAAGGTCAGAGCGCCGTAGCTGTCATCAGGGAGCACGTTGAAAAAGGTCTCGCTGTAATCGGCCGAAGGAGCCGTGCCGTCGGCGTAGGTGACGGTGATGTGCTTCGAGTTGATCGAGATGGGAGAGCCTGTTGCGGAGGTGCCTTCGGCGACCAGCGTCGGGTTGATAGCCGACGGATCGTATGCGGCGTTCGGGTCCGAGGGAACGGTGAAGGTCAGCTGCTCGGAGGCGATCGGTTTTTCCGACGTCAGCATGACGGAGGCTATTTTCTCCGACGCAGCGCCGCCTTGCAGTTTGAGCGCGAGGATCGAGGTGATGCGGTGAAGATTGAACTTTACGGCATTCCCTTCCGGCGTTTTGCCCGGCTCGGCGTCGTTGTGGGTGATGGCGTCGGCGGCCATGATGTCGAATTCGCTGTTGTATTTGTTTCCGTTCTGGGTGCGCAGGGCGCTGAAAGGAACCGTTACGGTCGTGCCGGAAACAGCTGCGTTTCCGTTGTGGGGGTAGAAGGCGCGGTACGCCCAAGTGCCTGCGGTGCCGGTGAGCGAGCCTGTAAAAGCCTTGCTGTCTGGGGCGTACGTAAATTGCAGGAGCTTCGTGAAGTCGTTGGCGAGAACGCCGAGGTTGTCTTCGCCGTTCCATGTACCGGTAAGACCGGTGCCGAAATCGACGTTGATGTCGGCGCGGCTTTGTTCGCGGGGAGCGATATCGGCGAGAAAACCGACGGCAGTTGCTCCGTCGCCGGATGTTGCGGGAACTTCCTCGTAGGTGCTGCACGCGCCGAGGAGAAGCGCTGCGGTCAGCGTTAAAAGAGAGACTTGTTTTTTCATGGCTGCCGGTTTTTTATTCGTTTTCGCCCAAATAAAAATCGTCGTAGCAGCTCAGGGGGCTGATTCCGTCGGAGGAAGGGACGTCTCCGGACGTGGCAAATCCTTTTTCCGCGGCGACCTCAATCGTCTCGATCATCGGGGCGGAGTATTTTCCCCCCCCCCCTTTCGTGGTTGATACAATTCCCATGGTATGCAATAGTTTAAAGTTTTATGACAAAAATAGACGGGAATTGGTTCTTTTGAAAATAAATTCAACGAACGGGCAGTGTTTCATCACGAAAAGGCATATTTGCCTTGTGGAACCGGAATCGATTGCGGCAATATTACAAGGCGGTGGAAATTAACAAGAAACCTCCCTGCAGGCGCAGGGAGGTCGGGGTGAAGGTTGCGGGGCCTTCGGGTTTGTTATCGGGAGATCAGTATACCCACTCGAAATCGTCTACCCAGAGTTTGTTCGCGTCGCATCCGGTCAGGTAGTCGCCCAGATAGCTGGTCGCAGTCGAAATGACCAGCGTGTAGTTGCCCGTCGGAGGCGTGTCCGTCTTTTCGTAATAGACGATCGGAAGCTCCAGATCCTTCATGCTGCCGGTGTGAGACTCCGTGATGTAGGCGGAACCGTAGCCGATGATTTTGCCTTCGTTCAGGCTCGATACGGTTTCCGGGTCCCAGAACGTCGTTTTGTCTACCGAAGTGCCCGATTGCACCGCATGGCGGTCGCTCCATTCTACGATACAGACGAAGATGCGTCCTTTGTCGAGACCGGTGCTTACGGGCGGATCGTTCTTGACCCGGTTGATTTCGCCTATCTCGGCGGCATATTTCAGTTTGAGGGCGGCGGGACGTGCGGAATAGGTATACGGCTGTCCGAATTGTGCGTAACCGACCGTGCCGTCCATCACGAAATCTCCGGTGTAGAGGTTGCCCGCAGCGAATGCGATGACTGCATACTTCGCGGCGAGTTGCGCGCAGTAGTTGCCGACCATGCCGGAATAGGTGGCCTGAGTGCATAATTTGTCGGTTCCCGAACTGGTCAGATAGGCGTTGTTGCCGCTGTCCCAGAATTTGTCAGTCTCTGTTGCGTCTTCGTATTTGACGGCATTCGGATAGGGTACGTTGGTCGAACCTATGATCTTTTTCATCGATTTCGTGCTCCAGCTCTCCATGCCTGCATTGGGAATGATGTCGCCGAGGTTGTTTTTGGGCGTGAATTCGCCCGAAGCGACCGTTGCGCCGTCGGCGAGCAGTTGGTATTCGTAGCTCTTGCGGGCGAAGATGCCGGTCTTGGGATCGACGCTATGGATCGTCAGCCCCGCTTCGTTGGTGCCGGTGGTCCAGTCGGGGCTGATCAGGGCCGTGCGGCTGCCGTCGTCGTTCGGCCCGGAGACGCTGGCGGCGTTCCATGCGCTTTCGCCCTTGATGCGGTACTCCAGTGCGACGCTGCCGGCGTCGGCGAACTGATTGCTGATCGTCAGCGAGGCGGTGTTTTTCCAAAGGTCCGTTTGATCTACCCGCACGAGCGCCGGGGCCGTGAAGGTCAGCGATTGCTCGGTCACCTGCCCCGCGAGATCGGTTACCTTGACGTCGAAGACGTGTTCGCTGCCGGGGTCGGGACCCAGCAGGAGGATCATCGGCACGAGTGCCGTGATGTCGAAAACGCACTCTTTTTTATATTGTATTTCGGTCTGGCAGCTGAGTCCGAGATCGGCGAAGGAGATTCCCTCGATGACTTCGGAATCGTTGAACAGATTGAGTTTCGAAATGCCCAGCATGCTCAGTACGGGCGACGAAACATCGACTTTCAGACCGGCAATGCCTCCCGGTACATGGATGTTGATGGCGGCGGAGTAGGTGAGCTGGTTGTTGTCGTCCACGGTGATTTCGTGCGCTTGGTCGATATCCTGTCCGGGCCAGTCGAACGACGGAGCTTCGAGCGGAGCGAAGACGGGCGTTTCGGCGCGCTTGTAGAGCTTGCCTGCGGCGAACGGTTTGTCTGCCCCGCGTTCGATGGCGACCGTACCGATCCGGGTTGCCGTAATCACGTCTACAGTCAGTTTGTCGTAGCTCCCCGGCATGATGTTGAAGAAGGTGTTGATGTCGTTGGCGTCGGGAGCCGTGCCCTGCTCGAAGCCCAGCGCGATGACGTTCGACGGAGCGGTTTGGCTGAATGCAAGCCCGGATCCCGTGTCCGAAATGTCGAAGTCGATGCTCTCGGCCGAGAGCGTCTGGGCTTCGTTCTCCGAAGTCAGCAGCAGGTAGCGGACTTTGTCGGCATTGGCGCCGCCTTTCACCTCCAGATTGAGAATCGAGGTCAGGCGGCTGAGAGTGAATCGGATTGGTTCGCCTTCGTCGGTTTTGCCCGGTTCGGCATTGGCGAAACTCAGGATGGGGGCCGCCAGCGCGTCGGAGGCGCAGTTGAAAGCGTTGCCGCTCTGGGTGCGCAGGTTCCCGAACGGGATGCTGGCTTTGGTGCCGTTTACGGTCGCATGGGGATAGAAAGCCATGTATTGCCACGCTCCGGTCTGCGCCGGCAGTTCCCCTTCGAATGCGAAGTCGCTGTCGTTGTAAGTGAACGGCCGGAGTTCCGGGGAGGAGCCGGGAGCGGTGAAAAGAACTCCCATGGCGTCGTTGTCTTCCCAGTATCCGGTGAATGTGCTTTCTCCGACGGAGATGCCGGCGCGGGTTTCGGCGTCGTCGGCGACATCGGCGCGGAGTTTTACGAACGTGTTGCCGGCGTGTGCCGGATCGTTCGTCTCGTCGTAACTGCTGCAGCCCGCGGACAATGCGGCCGCAGCGAGGATTGCCAAAGCTTTATAGGAGTTTTTCATAGCTGCGCCGTTTTTTATTCGTTGTCCAAATAGAAATCGTCGTAGCTTACGCCGGTCGGCTCTACGCCGCCGCCGGGGAAGGAGTTGGCAAATCCCTTTTCGGGCTGCACGTCGATCTGTTCGAGCAGGGGTGTGACATAGCACAGCTTCCCCGCCCGGAGGGTGGTTACATTCTTCATAGTCAAAATCTGTTAATTGCGTCGGAAGCAAATGTAGGAAGGTCCTGACTGAGATGAAAATAAATTCAACGAACAGGCGTGTTTTTTCAACGAATCGGTTGATTTGACAGATGGTGGTCGGGCTGAAATGCTTTGATAAAGAGCGAAAAGGTGTGTCGGGCGAACGAGAAAGGCCGTCCGGTGATCCGGACGGCCTTCGTATCGAGCCTTTCAGGCGGTTATTTTACGTATTTGTTCAGCCAGCCGAAGAACTCGCGGTTCCAGACGAGCGAGTTCTGGGGTTTGAACACCTGATGGGCTTCGTTTTCGAACTCCACCAGACGGGCCGGGATTCCGCGGACGCGGGCGGCGGTGAACGCTTCGAGCGACTGCGTGTAGGGGATGCGGAAGTCGTATTCGCCTGTGAAGATCAGTATCGGCGTGTCCCATTTTCCGACGAATTTGTGCGGCGAATTGGCGTAGGAGCGCTGTGCGACTTCGTTCGACCGATCCCAGTAGGGACCTCCGTAATCGTTGTTGATGAAGAACAGTTCCTCGGTTTGGCCGTACATCGACTCGAAGTTGAAGATGCCGCAGTGCGAGATGAAGGCTTTGAACCGTTTCTCGTGGCATCCGGCGAGGAAATAGACCGAATATCCGCCGTACGATGCGCCGACGCATCCCATGCGGTTTTCGTCGGCCCAAGGCTCCTTCGCCACGTCGTCGATGGCCGAGAGGTAGTCGCGGATGTTCTGGCCCGAATAGTCGCCCGAAATCTGGTCGAGCCACTCCTGTCCGAACGAGGGCAGGCCGCGGCGGTTGGGCGCCACGACGACGTAACCCTGCGCCGCCATCAGCTGGAAATTCCAGCGGTAGCTCCAGAACTGCGAAACGACGCTCTGCGGACCGCCCTGACAGTAGAGCAGCGTGGGGTATTTCTTGGCGGGATCGAAGTCGGGAGGCAGGATCACCCACGTCAGCATCTGCTTGCCGTCGGTGGTCCTGACCCAGCGTTTCTGCACCTCGCCCATTCTAATATTGTCGTAGACGGGTTTGTTGATGGCCGAAATCTGCGTCAGCGTGCCGTCGGCGGGATTCACGTCGAAGAACTCCGTGGCCATCGAGATCGTACACATTTCGGCGGCGATCCTGTCGCCCGCCATCGAGAAGGCGTTGATGTCGTGGTCGCCGCGGGTCACCACTTCGACTTCGCCGACCGAAGGCGCGATGCGGCATATCTGGTGCGTGGCTTCGATCGGGGCGATGAAGTAGAGCATGTCGCTGCCGCTCCAGACGACGTTCATGGCGTTGTAGTCGAAATCCTCGGTCAGGTCCTGCATTTGGGCCGTCTGGCAGTCGTAGAGGAACAGGCGCGCCTTGTCCGACTCGTTGCCGGCACGGCGCTGCGAGAGGAACGCGATCTGCCGGTCGTCGGGCGACCAGACGGGGTATTTGTCGTAACCCGCCATCGTGGCCATGTCCGCGATCGGCTCGCCGGTATTGACGTTTACGGGTTTGCAGATGTTCTGCGTCACGCCGTTTTCGAGGACGTAGACGAAGATGTCCGAATCGGTCGAAACGGCGTACTCGGTGCCGGTCAGCGGCTTGCAGGTGTACGCCAGCATCGTTCCGGCGTTGTTCCACGCGATTTCGGCCATGTCGAAGTAGGGCGCCAGCGGAGCGTCCCACGCGGCGTCCTTGCCGATGATGTCCACGCCGGGTTTCAGCCCCTCGGCTCCGAAGTCGCCGACGAAGATATGCAGGTAGGAACCTTCGTCCCAGTAATTCCAGTGGCGGGCCATCAGGTCGTCGTAGATGCGGGCCTTCGATTTGTCCATGTCCTTGTAGACGTCCGACGACTTGCGGTCGCAGACCTCGACGCGCTGTACGTACCATGCCTTGTCGCCGCGGGGGCTGATGCCGAAGCCTTCGACGTCCTTGTCGAACGCCGAGAGCTGTCTGGCGTTGCCGCCTGCGGGTGTCATTTCCCATACCTGCATCGAGCCGCTGCGGTCCGAGAGGAAGTAGATCTTCTCCCCGTCGGCGCTCCACTTGGGATCGGCGTTGTTCGACGCGGTGTCGGTCAGGCGCGTCACGGCCTTGGTCGCAAGGTCTTCGACCCAGATGGTCGTCACGCCGCGGTTTTCGGCCATGTTGTAGTCGGTCTGCGCATAGAGGAGCGTACGCCCGTCGGGCGAGAGCGACGAGGAGCCTGCACGGCTCATTTTCCACATCACCTCAGGGGTGAGAATGCCTGCGGCGATCTCATCGGCCGTCAGGGCATTGTCGATGGTAAGGGGCTGCGGCCGCCTGTCGTCGCATGCGCTCAGTCCCGTAGCTGCAATAGCCATAAAAAGGAGTAATTTTTTCATTTTCGGTCGGGTTTCTTCTATTTATTCGTATTTTTGCATTCAAATCCGATCGGCATGAACCATACCGTATATTTTGCAGATAAATCCGTGATTTTCACTTCGGACGCGCCCGGCGGCGAATGCTATGCCGTCGTGCCCGCGGATCCGGCGGACCTATCACGAGCGAAGGTAACGAAAATTCTCGAATCGCACAACTGCGTCGCAGTCGTTTCTGCCGATCCCGACGCGGCGTTCCGCTCTTTTGCGGCTGATTTTACGCAGATCGAAGCGGCGGGCGGCGTGGTGGTGAACGACCGCGGCGAGTGGCTGATGATGCGCCGCAACGGCCGCTGGGACCTGCCCAAAGGCCACCTCGAATGCGGCGAGCGCATCGAAGCGTGCGCCGCGCGCGAAATCGCCGAGGAGACGGGCGTGTGCGCCGAACCGGTGCGGCCGCTGTGCCGGACGTGGCACGCCTATTATTTCCCGAAGACCGAACGCTGGGAGCTGAAACGCACCCATTGGTACGAACTGCGCGCGGCGGCCTGCGGCGACCTCGTACCGCAGACCGAAGAGGGGATCGAGACGGTCGTCTGGTGCGCTCCGGCTGAAGCGATGGCCCATGCCGCCGGGAGTTTCCCTACGGTGCGCACCGTGCTCGAACGGCTCGAAACCTGTCTGTCCGCCGATAAAAAACCATAACCCATATGCTTTCAATCTCCGCTTCCGCCTATCCCGACTCGAAGCCCCATTATGCGATCCTCGACGGTCTGCGCGGCGTCGCGTCGCTGGTCGTCGTGGCCTTTCATCTTTTCGAGGCGCATGCCGCGAGCCATGCCGACCAGATCATCAACCACGGCTATCTGGCCGTCGATTTCTTCTTCGTCCTTTCGGGCTTCGTCATCGGCTATGCCTACGACGACCGCTGGGGACGCATGACCTACCGCGATTTCTTCAAGCGCCGTCTGATCCGTCTGCATCCCATGGTGGTGATGGGCATGTTGATCGGCGCCGCGGCGTTCTACTTCGGCGCTGGAGGACCTTACGAAATGATCGCCGGCGTTCCGGTCGGACGCATGCTTCTGATCCTGCTGCTGGGGTGCCTGATGATTCCCGTGCCGCCGTCGATGGACATTCGCGGCTGGAGTGAGACCTATCCGCTGGACGGCCCCGCATGGTCGCTTTTCTTCGAGTATATCGCCAATATCTGCTATGCCCTTGTCCTGCGGCGGCTTTCGAAACTGTTGCTGGGGGCGCTCGCCGTTGTCGCGGCATGCTTTACGGTGCGTCTCGCCGTGACGCAGGGCGATATGATCGGCGGCTGGGCGCTCGACGGCGAACAGCTCGGCGTAGGTTTCACGCGGCTGGCCTATCCGTTTATCGCCGGACTGCTGCTGTCGCGCGTCGGAAAGCTGATCCGTCTGCGCGGCGCTTTCTGGCTTTGCAGTCTCTGCGTCGTCGCCGTGCTGGCCATGCCGCATCTGGGGACGGACCGCTTGTGGCTGAACGGTCTCTACGACGCCGTGTGCATCATCGTCCTCTTCCCGCTGGTCGTAGCGGCCGGCGCGGGCGGCAAAGTCACGGACCGGGTGTCGGAAAAGGTCTGCGGTTTCTTGGGCGACATCTCCTATCCGCTGTATATCACGCACTATCCGTTCGTCTATATTTACACTGCGTGGGTGGTCGATACCCGTCCCGCATGGCCCGAAGCGCTGGGGTACGGCGCGCTGGTTTACGGCGGCAGCATCCTGCTGGCGTGGTTGTGCCTGCGTCTGTACGACGAACCGGTGCGCGGGTGGCTCAAACGCCGCTTCATGCAGCGCAAACCGGTGCAGGGGTAATTTTGTCGCACGGACGGCCTCTGCCGGGTGAAGATTCCCGGTTATAGCAAAGACCTGCCGATTTCGGCAGGTCTTTGCTGTTAAGGATGGTTGTGGGACAGTTACGAACCGATTGCAGATTGGTTGCGGATAATTGCGGATCGGGGGCCTGTCGCAGAGCGGTTTCGGGCCTGTTGCAGAGGGGACTGACGGGGCTGTCGGATTGTTGTGAATTCGTTACTGTGCTGTTGCAGGACAGTCGCGGGCGTTCGGACCGGGCGAACGGGGCGTTGAGCGATTCGCTCATGCCCGGCCGCCGCTTTTTCGTGTCGTCAGTTCGATTTCTCCGTCAGTTTCTCCTGCACCTCGTACGCTTCCGCGATCAGGTCGCGCGGGTAGTCGTACATTTCCAGGATCCGGATGGCGTTGCGGGTGGTGAGCGGTCCCGTGTGCAGCCGGTAGTCGAAGACCAGCTTCCCGCCGATCACCTCCTCGCGGAAATGGTGCAGCTCGTAGCCGTCTTTGCGGAGCAGCTCCGCCAGCTCGACGTCGTGCGTCGATACCAGCACGAGATGCGGTCCCCGGTTGAGATGCGCCAGTACGGCTTTTCCGGCGGCGATGCGTTCGGTTGTGTTCGTGCCCTTGAAAAGTTCGTCGAGGGCGAACAGACACGGCGCCGGCTCCTGCGATGCGTCGATGAACCGTTTGACGGTCAGCACTTCCTGCAGGTAATAGCTCGTCCCTTCGGCGATGTCGTCCGAGATGCGGATCGAGCTGTAAATCTTCATGTACGGAGCCGTGTAGGCCTCGGCGAAACAGATGTCGAGCGTCTCGGCCAGCAGGGCGTTGAGCACCAGCGTGCGGATGAACGTGGTCTTGCCCGACATGTTGGAGCCGGTGAGCAGCAGCCCCGTGCCGTCCAGCTCCAGCGTGTTGGGAACGCAGTTTCCGATGAGCGGATGTACGACCTCCTCGGCCCGCAGGTATTTCCCGTCGGTGAATTCCGGGCGGCAGGTCGGCGTTTCGCCGCGCAGGCGTGCCGCCGAAATCGCGGCGTCGGTCTCTCCGATGAACCGGAACAGTCCGTGGATGGCGTCGCGGCGCGCTATGATGCTGCCGATGAAGCGGTGGAAGAGAATCACCTCGACGTTGAAGGCCGCCTTCAGCAGTTCGAGCACCAGCCATACGGCCGCGGCCAGCTCGTTGGCGCTGTCGCCCTGCGTGCCGACTACGCGGCTGCGCCGTTCGACCTCGGAGACTTGACGGATGACCTTCAGGGCCTCCTCCGTGCCGGGAACCTCCTCGGCAGCGAGATGCCGGGCGGTCCGCAGCGCCAGCGTCAACTGTTTCACGGCCGAAGCATAGATCGAAATGTTGAGCTTGTTGCTGTAATGGATATACATGTTCGCGGCGAAGACGGCAAGAAACAGCAACAGCAGCAGCGGATAGAGAAAGCTCAGCAGCAGCGACACCACGGCTGCGGCCGAGAGCAGGTAGACGAGAGCGATGCGGCGCACCTGCTCCGGCTTGTCGAAAATCAGGTTTTGCAGGTCGTAGGCGTCGTCGTCCGAGAGCCGCGAAAGGTGTTGGGCGCATTGTTCGGCATGCCGGGCATTCCCGGCGAAATGATCCGTCTTGCGGCCGAACTCCCGCACCTCTTCCGTGCCGCGCAGGGTCCTCAGTCGGGCGTACAGGTATTGCTGTCCCGGCTTGGAGGCGGTGCGGTCGATGCGCTCGAATACGGCGTTGAGGTCGAGGTCGGCCGTGGTCTCGGCGTCGATGGTCTGAAAAAAGCTCTCTTCCGAAGAGACGTTGTAGAAATAACGGCTTGTCAGGTCGAAATTACACGCGGCCCGTTTTTCGCCGGACGCTCCGGGAAGCCCCAAAAAGGTTGTCAGGTATGCAGTAGGTTTCATGGTCGCGTGTCGGTTGTTCAGGCGTCCGACCGGAACGGCCGGTCGGACGCGGGGCGGTCGGCGGGGGGCCGTATCGCATGCGGTCCCGCATTCCGTGCCGCCTCTCCGTTAATATTGCGGTGCGGCGTTCATCGCCTTGGCGATGCCTTCGGCGATCTGATCCAGTCCGCCTTGGAGTTTGCCGCCGATCATCATTTTCATCATCATATTCAGCTCGATGTGCAGCACCAGCCGCATGCGGGTGTCGGTGTCCGAGACCTTGTGGAGCTGAATCCAGAATGCGAAGTCCATCGGCACTCCGCCGCCGTCGGCGACGATCTTGACGTGCCGGGGCGCTTCGCGCTCCTCCATGCGGAGCTTTACGGTGAAGCCTTTGGCTTTGAACGAGCAGGTGTCTTCGGTCGCCTGCCACTCCTCGACCTTGTCGGCCACGGCGGGCGTCAGGTTGTCGAAACGGCTGATGACGGCGTAAATCTGTTCGGCGGGACGCAAAATCTGTTGCTGTTTGGAGATATATTCCTGCATGGTTGTATTGAATGGGTGAATCGGATTTCAGCGCAGGGCCGGCCGGAGTTTATCCCTTCCGGAGCCTGCCGCCTGCAAAAGTAGTGATTTTTCGCGGGACGGGCAAATTGTCGGCCGCCGGGGCGGAACATGAACCGCCCGGCAACCTGCCCGGTGTAGCGGGGCGTGTTGCCGGGCGTATGTGCAGGCTCGGAGTGTCAGTCGATCTCGAACGTGCGGGCCGTGTCGCTGTCCACGGTGATGCGTACCGTCATCGCGTTGTCGGGCAGCAGCTGCTCGATCTTTTCGGGCCATTCGACCAGACAGAGGTCGCCCGAATAGAAATACTCTTCGTAGCCGAAGTCGTAAGCTTCGCGGACGTCGTTGATGCGGTAGAAGTCGAAATGGTGGATGCGGCAGCCGCCTTTGCCCTTGTACTGGTTGACGATGGCGAACGTGGGGCTGGTTACGGTGTCCGTCGCGCCCAGCTGCGCGGCGATTTCGCGGATCAGCGTCGTTTTTCCGGCGCCCATTTCTCCGCGGAAGGCGACTACCGTGCGGCGGCCGAGGGCTTCGATGACCGCTTCGGCGACGTCCGGCAGGTCGTCCTGCGAGGTGATATGGATGGTCTTCATCTATTGTTTGGGTTTTAAGACGATGTAGGGCACGATCATCTCTTCCATCGAGATGCCGCCGTGCTGGAATGTATTGCGGTAGTAGCGGATATGGCGGTTCGCGTCGTTGTTGTAAACCAGAAAATCCGAATTGTAGGCGAAGATGTAGCTCGACGTGAGGTTGCTCGACGGAAGCTGCACGTCTTCGGGCTTGAGCACTTCGTAGACGTCGCGGGAGTTGTAGGCCAAGTTGCGGCCCGTTTTGTAGCGCAGGTTGGCCGAAGTCTCGCGGTCGCCGGTCACCTTCACCGGATTGTCCACGCGGATGGTGCCGTGGTCGGAGGTGATGACCACCGTGTGTCCCCGTTCCGAGAGGAGTTTGAGGATGGTGTAGAGGTCCGAATGTTCGAACCACGAACGCGTCAGCGAGCGGAACGCCGCGTCGTCCTCGGTGAGTTCGCGGATGATGTCGGTTTCGGTGCGCGCGTGCGAGAGAATGTCGAGGAAATTGTAGACGATGACCGAGAAGTCGGCGTCGTACACCTTTTGTATATTGTCCACCAGTTTGCGGCCCTGTTCCGGGCGCACGAGCTTGTCGAACGAGAATTTCCAGTTCTTGCCATTCTGGGCCATCAGCCGTTTGAGGAACTCCTCCTCGTACTGGTTCTTTCCGCCTTCCTCGTTGTCGTTGAGCCATTTGTTGGGCATCAGCTTGTCGATGGCCAGCGGCATCAGTCCCGCGAATACGGCGTTGCGGGCGTATTGGGTGGCCGTGGGCAGGATGGCGCAGTAGAAATCGTCCTGCGCCACGTCGTAATAGCCTCTCAGCAGCGAGGAGATCGACCGCCACTGGTCGTAGCGGAAGTTGTCGATCAGCAGCAGCGTGGTCTTCGGATTCTCGTCCGCCACCGGGAAGATGTTGGTGCGCATCAGCGTGTGCGACATCACGGGTGTGTCTTCCGAACGCCTGTTGATCCAGTTGTAGTAGTTGCGGCGCACGAACTTGCAGAACTCCTGATTGGCTTCGGTTTTCTGGTAGGTCAGCACCTCCTTGATGCTCTGGTCGGTGGATTCCGAAAGATCGACCTCCCAGTTGGCCAGCTTGCGGTACAGCGAACACCAGTCGCCGAAGGTCTCGGCCATCTGCAGCGACGAGGAGATGCGTCCGAATTCCGAACGGTAGTCGGCCGTGGTCTGCTCGGTGACGAGCTGCTGCTGGTGGACGTTCTTCTTGATCGAGAGCAGCACCTGATTGGGGTTCACGGGCTTGATGAGGTAGTCGGCGATCTTCGAGCCGACGGCCTTGTCCATGATGTTCTCCTCCTCGCTCTTGGTCACCATGATGACGGGCGTGGTGGGGCGCACCTCCTTGATCTTGGGGAGCGTTTCGAGTCCCGTCATGCCGGGCATCATTTCGTCGAGGATTATCAGGTCGTAGGCCCCTTCGGAAGCCATGTCGATCGCGTCGTAGCCGTTGTTGCAGGTGTCTACTTCGTAGCCCTTCTGTTTGAGGAACAGGACGTGGGGCTTCAGCAGTTCGACCTCGTCGTCCACCCAGAGTATTTTGACCATACCGTTAGCGGAATTTAGTTTGCAAAATTAGTTATTTTATTATCAAACGCAAAAACCGGGCGTTTATTGAGTCCCGTGTTTTCCGGCGCGGAATAAAACCGCTTCGGCGCCGGCGTGCAGGGGCGGAAATCCTGCCCCTGCACGCCGGAATTCCGGATGGCGTTTTGGGTATATTTTTGTTCCCAAAAGGTCGGGGCGTTTTTGGATGCTTAGAGGCTATGTGGCTGATCTGTAATTGATTGCCGTGTTGTCCGTCCGGCGGAGTCCGGCGGGGAATAATTGCCTGACACATAATATTTTAATTTTCGGGCGAGTTTTGCCCGATATTTGTTATCGTACTGTTCCAGTGGCAGGTAGAGGACTGCGGGAAAAATAATGAAAAAAATCTGCGGTTTGTTGGCTAAAATGTAAATAAAGCGTATATTTGCAGTCCGAATGTCTTCACACGAACTTAATAATTTAATACTATATAGAAATGACAAAGGCAGATATCGTAAGCGAAATCGCTAAGAGCACCGGAGTTGAGAAGGTGCAGGTACAGGCAATCGTTGAGGCTTTCATGGATAGCATCAAGACGTCGCTGACCAACAAAAACAACGTGTATCTCCGTGGTTTCGGCAGTTTCATCGTAAAGAAGCGCGCCAAGAAGGTTGCCCGCAACATCTCGAAGAATACGACCATCACCATTCCCGAACACAACATTCCCGCTTTCAAGCCCGCCAAGAGCTTCGCGGCGAAGGTGAAATAATTTAAATAAATAAGAACCTCAAAAAATCAAGGACTATGCCAAACGGAAAGAAGCATAAGCGACACAAGATGGCTACCCACAAACGCAAAAAACGTTTGCGTAAGAACCGTCACAAGAAAAAGTAGGGTAGCACTTTAGTGCTAAACGATAGATAAAGCTAAAGGAACCCAAGTTCTTTTAGCTTTACCTATTTTCTATGGTTTTTCGTGGCGGCATTCTGCTTCCGGCGCATCGGGCGCCGTGCAGAGATGCCGTTTCCGGGAATCCGAACCTCTCCCGATACTCTTCCGAGGGCGTTCGGGGCGGTCCCGGCGATAACCGCAAAAATAATCCGGGTGCCTTCCGCGCCCGGACCGCGTGCCGGACGACGGGTCCGCACGGTTTTTTATCCTTTGGAGTTCGCCGCCACTTCAGACCAAAAAGCGGCCTAACCGGTTTCAGTATTCCGCGTCTTCGTCTCCGGAGCGCGACACACGATATAGATGAACAGAGAATTAATTGTAAACGTCAACCCGACCGAAATTTCCATCGCGCTTTGCGAGGACAAGGTCCTTGTCGAACTCAACAAGGAGCAGTGTCAGACCGGGTTCGCCGTCGGGGATATCTACCTCGGAAAAGTACGTAAGATCATGCCGGGTCTCAATGCGGCATTCGTCAATATAGGACACGAAAAGGACGCCTTTATCCATTATCTCGATCTGGGCGGTCAGTTTCCCTCGCTCCAGAAGCTCGTCGCTTCGCAGCAGCCCGGCAAACGGGGCCTGCGCGTCGAGAGCATGAAGCTTGAACCGCCCGTGGAGAAGTCGGGCAAGATCGGCGACTACCTGCAGGTCGGCCAGAACATCATGGTGCAGATCGCCAAGGAGGCCATCTCGACCAAGGGGCCCCGTCTGACGGCCGATATTTCGCTGGCCGGACGCAACGTCGTGCTGGTGCCCTTCTCGTCGAAGGTCTTCCTGTCGCAGAAGATCCGTTCGGTGGACGAGAAGAAACGCCTGAAGCGGATCGCCGCCGCCGTGCTGCCCAAGAATTTCGGCGTCATCATCCGTACTGCGGCCATGGAGGCCAAGGACGAGGATATCGAGCACGACATCCAGACCCAGATCGACCGCTGGCGCAAGACCTGTGCGGCGA
>OIXG01000723.1_pt1 | contig 37842 bp, 34 predicted proteins | sample 1587731 | NCBI WGS metagenome assembly OIXG01 (sample SAMEA3888908, study PRJEB22519) | human gut metagenome | biome: human gut; feature: human-associated habitat; material: faeces | place: Denmark | collected 2010 | reverse complement strand
CATTGGCGAACATGGGAACGAAGGGATAACGGGGTTCCTGGGTAATTTGGGTATTATTCATTGTCTTGTAAATCATGTTGTTAAATGATTTGCAGACAATGTAGAACCTGTGGCACCCTCAATGAAAGACGCCTGATACGTTAAGACTTCAGTTACTTCTCATGAAATGACATTAAATCCCCCTGGAAAAACAAAATTCGTATTATGAAAGAATCTTTTCATATTAATGTTTATTGATTTAATATGAATGACTTGCATATTCATCCTGAATACATTGGAAGAAAATTTTCAAGACAAATGTAAAAAGGAATTATACATAAAGAGACCCAAGTTTAAATATCCCTTTTCAAAACACCATGATTTCCTGATCATCTCAATTTCTTATTGAGACTGTCCTTGACCCAACAAGATAGAGCCTCTTGTTAACTCTGTTCAGAATCACCTGATATACAAGACTGCATTAAAGCAAACCCCACAAGTTTAATAACTTGTGGGGTTTATTAATGGTACAGGGAGAGGGATTCGAACCCCCGACCAACTGTGTGTAAGACAGCCGCTCTACCACTGAGCTATCCCTGCATGAGGTAGTGGAAGTATATGCCAGACGGGATGAAACGGCAAGGATAAAATGGGGAAAGAACTCCTTTTCCCATTTTTACTTCTGTAATACCGTTTGCTTCCCTTTCCTGCAAAAACGAAAATACCGCATGTCCGCACTTTTGCCCGGTCGGTCAACGGAAAACCGTCACAAAATTACCTCATCTCCGCCTGCCGGAGGGCGCGGTAATGCAGGATAATGAAGAGGACGCAAAGCACAGCTTCCGACCAATAGAAGATGTCCAGGGCATCCCGCCCGGATGTGAAGCCGTAGGAATGCAGCCCCACTCCCAGCATGTTCACGCCCCACCACGCAAAGGCGATGATGACGCCGCCAAGTACGTTGCTGAAGTGGAGAAGCCACGGAGAAAGCCACCCCGCTTTCCTGGCGTGAAGCACGGTCAGCTGCCACAGCACAATCATTAATGCTCCGTTTTCCTTGGGGTCCCACCCCCAGAAACGCCCCCAGGATTCATTGCCCCAGATGCCGCCGAAGACGGTGCCCACCAGCGTGAAGACCAGGGAGAAGCATAGGATGCCGTATGCCATGCGGTCCAGGGATTGCTCCGTTTTCCGTCCGACCAGGCGCAGGGGGGAGGCCAGCAGATATACATGGGAAAGCACCGCCGCCAGCAGTCCGGCCGCATACCCCAGGACGATGGTGATGACGTGGGTGGAAAGCAGGAAGTTGGAACGCAGGATGGCCACGAGCGGGTCCATGTGGTCCACGGCCTGGGAAGATTCATACATGATGCCCATCTGGCAGGAGAGCGCCCCCAGGATCAACCCGGCCGCCAGCACAATTCCCTTTTTGCTGAAGAGTTCCGCTACCAGCGCGCAGATCACGCCCATGCAGGCGATGAAGGCGATGGTTTCATAGGTATTGCCTACCGGGGACCTCATGGTGATCAGCACACGTATGGTCAGGGCGGCCACCAGAACGGCCGCGCCCGCCGCGCCCAGAATCCACGCCGGGCTGAAACCGCCGGGCCGCAGAAAACGCCTCCAGAACGGAGCATTCCGCATGGGGCGGAACAGCGCGCAGACCACCAGGCAGACAAAGGCGGCCACAAAGACAGCCAGGGAAACATACAGCGGGTCAAGACGGTAATAGAAAATTTCCCGGTTCAGGGCATTCCGTTCCCCGGCGGAAGCGGCTTCATTCGGCTGTACCAGCCGTTCCATCAGCAGATTTTCCGCCTTGGCGCGCAGCTCTCCGCCTTTCGGTTCTTCTTCCTCAATGGCCTTGCGCTCCATCAGGGAAGCCATGGCCAGAAAAGCTCCGACGCCCTTCCCCGGAACGGCGGTCCACTTCTGTTCTTCATGATGTCCGGATACAGGGAACCACCGGGGAAATTCCATCCGTTCCATGGCAGAGGGGTCTTCCAGCATGATGCGGGAAGAGAGCATCCAGCCGCGCGCCACGTCAAAGTTGCGTGAAAGCGCCAGGATTTCCTTCTGCGCCTCCGTGAGCTGCGTTTCTCCCAGCATCCGTATTTCCCTCACGGCATGGGACATTTCCTCCCACTGGCCGGCAATCTGGGCATAGGAGTATTTTTTCCTTTTGTCCGCCTGGTCCGGCAGATGCAGGCGGCGCACCACTTCCTCCCGGTTGACCAGGAATACCGGGTATTGCTCCGCAAATTCCGGTCTGAACATGCAGTCCAGCATCCACTCCACCGGAGTGAGCTTTTTCCTGCCGTCCGGAGTATCTATGGAGAAGCTCCTCCTGCCCAAGGTCCGGAGCAGATGGAATCCGGCATACGTGGAGGCGGGCTTGACGCGGCCCCCATCCAGAACGGCCATGCCCTCCACCTTTTCCACCAAGGAGGAAGACCAGGGCGTATAGCGTTCCACATGGACCGTATGGACGGACGGCCTGGCCGCCAGCATACCGACGGCAAAGATTCCGGCCACCAAAACGCAAATACCGGCCAGACGCCAGGGTTTCCCCAGCCCGGCCCCCTCAACGTTTCCGCCGGACTGTTTCGGAACGGGCTCCTTTTCCAGCCTTTGTTCCGGCTTGCGGCGCAGGTATCTACCGAAGACCAGGGCAAAATGCCACAGCAATCCTACGGCAATGATGTAGGAAGACCATTTGGGCATTTGTTCCAGCGGATTATGAGCGGCGCGGAGAATAGATATCAGCCTGCCCGGATGCAGGGAGTCCTGGCCCCAGCTCATCTGGTACAGGGTCCAGCCGGACACCCGCAGCGGTTCATTCATCCGGATGACGGCGTCATAATGGCCGCCGGATTCCGGGAAAATGGTGATCTGGGATTCATAAGATTTCGGCTTGGATGTTCCGGGATAGAATTCCGGAATAAAGCGGTTGAGGCGGATGTCAAAGGGAAGCTCGCGCTCATGCACGCGGTCGCCCTGCGGCAGTTCCACCTGGTCCACGGCCACAGTCATTCTGTTGCCCAGCATGATGCCGGCCAGCAGAAGAAGGATTCCGCCGTGGGCAATCAGAATGCCCGCATGCCTCCACGTCCATTTTACACGGAACATGCCGCCTATGAGCAAGTTGACGAACAGGAGGGCGCATGTAATGCCCATGCCGGGCAGCGGCAGGGAAATCAGAGAATGTTCCCCTCCCAGCGGAATAAGCACGTAAGGAGCGCCGAAGAAGGATTCTATGGCCGCCTCCGATCCCAGGGAGGGAGCGAGCCGGACCTGGTGCAAAGTGCCGGCAAACGTCAACACCAGCAGGACGAGCATCAGGGCGATTCCCAGTCCGTAACTGCCGCCGAATTTCCAGAGTTTCCGGCTATATGTCCTCCACGCCGCTTCCGTGCGTTCCCTGTCCCTGTTCATTATATGGGGTTGTCCTTATGGAAAAAAGGAGCCGATCACACGATCAGATCGTGAAACCGGCCCCAATCATGTTTCCGACTGGAAAATGATTAAAAGTTGTCTGCCAGCACTTCAAAGAATGCCTGGGGATGCACGCAGGCGGGGCATACCTTGGGAGCCGTGTCTCCGGTGTGGATGTAACCGCAATTGCGGCACTTCCACTGGGTTTCCTGCTTCTTGGCGAATACGGCGCCTTCGCGCACGTTCTCCGCCAGTTTGCGGTAACGGGCTTCATGGTGCTGTTCCACCGTGGCGATCTTGCGGAAGGTTTCCGCAATGGCGGGGAAACCTTCCCTGTCCGCCACTTCGGCAAAGGCGGGGTACATGTCCGACCACTCCTCGTGTTCTCCGGCGGCGGCGGCCAGCAGGCATTCCTCCGTGGATTCCAGGGGGGCCGTGCAAACGGTATGCGTCACTTCAATGCAGGCGTCTTTCAACAGTTTAAAGAACACTTTGGCGTGTTCCTTTTCATTGTCAGCCGTTTCCAGGAAAATGGCCGCGATCTGCTCGTAACCGGCTTTTTTGGCCACACCGGCAAAGTAGGTGTAACGGTTGCGGGCTTCGGACTCCCCGGCAAACGCCTTGAGGAGATTTTTTTCTGTTTCTGTGCCTTTGATGGATTTCATAAACTAGTCACCAATTTGTGTAAGTGGATTCATCCTACCGGGGGGATGCCAAAAGACAAGCATTTATTGAATGAATCTAAAAAATCACCTTGCCGATTTTTTCTCCGGACTTACCGCTCTCAAGGAATCCTCCAAAGTACCCGGAACGGTATCCAGATCTTTCATGATTTCATCCTGAATGGAATGAGCGCCGGGGTTTGCAGAAGGTTTGTCCGCGGGGCCCTCCGGCTCAGCGGGGCGCTCACCGGGCAGCGGCAGCAGGCCGTCGGGAGATACGGGGGGGGTGATTTCCTTTCCGGGTTCGGGAGTGTCTGTGGGCTCTTCCCCCGTTTTTCCGGAGCTTTCCGGCGCGGCCAGATTCTGGTACAGGAACACCAGGTCGCCTTTTTCCGCCGTGCCGCTGCGTATGTCCGCCGGAATGCGCGTGCGCCCCATTCTCTCTTCCGTCACGATGAGGTTGGCGACACGCCGGTTTTCCCCGGAACCGGCGGATTGGGAGATAAGCACTGTTCCCGGTTCATACACGGTACCGGCCAGGGCAATCAGCACATAGTTGTGGCGGGGGTAAACCCGCTCCACTTTTCCAACGTAAACCGGGCTTCTGCCTGCTTTTTTGACGGGCTGCACCTGCTGGGAACAGGAAGCCGCCAGCAGCATGCCTCCCAGGAGGGCGGACACGGAAAGGATTTTATTCATGACAGAGAGGAAATTAAGAAGGTTGTCCTTTATTCCACCAGCACCTTGCGCGGGCGGTTGGTGTTGTCTGCAGGAGCAATGATTCCGCGGGATTCCAGCAGGTCCATCATGCGCGCGGCGCGTCCGTAGCCGATGCTCAGGCGCCGCTGCAGGAGGGATGTGCTTACTTTGCGTTCAATAAGGGCCACTTCCAGGCATTTGGCGTAGCATTCCTCCTCCGCGTCATCCAGCGGGCTGTCCGCTCCGCCATGGGAGGCTTCGTCCAGCGTCTTCTGGACCTCTTCATGGAATTTCTGCCTGGCCTGGGACGCGCAGTGGGCCACCAGGGCTTCCACCTCGTCATCGGAAATAAATGCGCCCTGGGCGCGTTCCACCTGGGCGGAACCGGGCGGCAGGTACAGAAGGTCGCCCTTCCCCACCAGCTTTTCCGCCCCCTGCCTGTCCAGAATCACGCGGCTGTCCGTGCCGCTGGCTACCTGGAAGGCGATGCGCGTGGGAATATTGGCCTTGATGGTACCCGTCACCACCTGCCGCCGCGGCGTCTGCGTGGCGACAATGAGGTGAATCCCGGCAGCGCGGGCTTTCTGTGTCAGGCGGCCGATGTTGGTTTCAATGTCCGCCCCTACCGTCTGCATCAGGTCGGCAAGCTCGTCAATGATGATCACGATGTAGGGGAAGCGTTCGGGAATCACGCCGTCGTCGTCCAGGTCCAGTTCGTCATCCTCTTCCGCAGGCCATTCCCCCTGGGATTCCAGCTCCCGGGCGATGGATTCCGCCAGCGCCTCGTCCACTTCTCCGGATTCCGGTTCTTCTTCCTCTTCCGCGGGCATTTCAGGCGGCCGCTTGTTGAAGGCTTCAAAATTGCGCACGCCCACCTTGGCAAAGCAGTGGTAGCGGTGCTCCATTTCATTCACGCACCAGCGCAGGGCATTCGGCACCTTTTTGGGATCCGTCACCACGGGGACGATCAAATGAGGCAGCTTGGAGTACGGCTGCATTTCCACCACCTTGGGGTCCACCAGAATCAGCCTGAGTTCATCCGGCCTGAATTTCAACAGCATGGAAGAGATGATGCTGTTGATGCACACGGATTTGCCAGAGCCCGTAGCTCCCGCCACCAGCAGGTGGGGCATGGAGGCCAGGTCCCCTATCACGGTGCGCCCATACACGTCCTTGCCCAGGGCCAGCGGAATTTTCTTTTTGGGAGAACAGAATTCGGGGTCCTGGAGCAGTTCCCGGAGCGGAACGGCCACCTTTTTGCGGTTGACGATTTCAATACCCACCGTGTCCTTGCCCGGAATGGGGGCCACGATGTTCACGCTTTCCGCTCTGGTCGCCAGTGCGATATCCTTGGAGTACTGGTCAAACGTGTTCACGCGCACGCCGCGCGCGGGGTATACCTCATACCGGGTGATGGTCGGGCCGCGGGTGATGTCCCCCGGCGTCACATCCACGCGGAACGTCGTCAGCGTCTCAATGATTTTTTGCTGGATTTCCAGCATTTCCTCCCGGTCCGCATCCGTGGGTCCGTCCGGCTTTTCCTCATAATGCAGCAGTTCGAAACCGGGAAGCTGATAATCCTTGAATTCCTCCGTAGGCGGCGTGGCTATTTTGGCGAAAGGCTGCACCTTGGGCGCAGGCTTGATTTCCGCAGGCTCCGCCACTGTGATTTTCGGAGTCGTCGTCAGCGGCAGGTTCCCCTGCGTCCGCGAAGCGGAAGATTTTTTGGAAGATGCGGACATCCGGACAGAAGAAGCGGCGGCCACTTCATTATACAACCCTTCCAGATCATCCCCGGTACGGTGCAAGCGGGAAGAAGCCGCACGGCTCCGTCTGGCGGAAGGAGGAGAGGACAGGGCCGCATCCTGCATGCTGGCTCTCACGCGGGCTGCTTCTCTGGCCAGTTGGGAGGAACGGCGTTCCATCTTTTTTTCTTTCCTGTTCATTCTCCATGAGCGGAACTCCCGGAGAACAGCGCGGAAAAGGGGACGGAGCCGCAGGCCCGCCGCATAGATCAAGGCAATGATGTATCCCAGCCCGGAAACAGCCAGAATGACAGACACTCCCGCCAAAGGAATCAGGAGATTCGTTCCGAGAAGATTGCCGACAAGGCCCCCGGCGCCCAGCACCTGATGACGCTCTACCCATTCCGCCCCCGTAACATGGCCGGCAGTCAGGAACAGGCACCCGCTCACCAGCAGAAAGACGCCACCATAGATCACACCGCGGGTCAGCTGTCCGCGGTGGGTAAAACGGTAACATCCCCACCAGGCCAGCAAAATCACCAGCATCCAGGCCATTCCCCCCAGCACCCAGTAAACGATGCCGGCGCCATACAGCCCCACCACATTCAGAAGATTGGTCGTCCCTTCCATCACCTCGCCGGACTTATTGAGATAATTCCAGCTTATTTCCCGGACGTCAAAAGTCAGCATGGAAGCCAGCAAAGCCGCTCCGGCCAGTACGGAAACAACTCCCCACGCCATTCCCATCCAAACGGGAGGATGGTCCTCTTCATGCTCAAATACATGACGCTCCTGCGCATCCAATGCCATACGTGGCATCTATATTAACAATACCGGAAGCCGAACTCAAGGCCAAACCAAGGCACCTGTTCTCTTCCTCCTGAAGATTTCTTGTCTGCCGGAAACAGCTCCATCATGAAAAAAACATGACGCATGCCCCTCCCCGAAAATCAAAGAACACCGAGTTTTTTTTCCTGTGGAATTACTCCCTCCGCGTCAAAAAACAATACAAACTCAAATTTCCCCATTCCGTTTCTATTATGCGATTGATTTTGTAAATTCAACGAAACTTTTGTAACAAAAAAATTATTATATGTAATTCACACCCGAATATAAGAAAATATTCAACGGATTGCAAATCCTATCAAAATAATGGGGAACACTAAAATATTATGCAACATGTTATTTATCAATATTTTATTTCAAAAATAGAACATATTTTTTTATAATTTTGTCTTTATAATTTTCAGAGACATGTCAAATAAGTATTTTTTCTTTAATGATTACTATTGACACCGGATTTGCAATCCGCTATTTGTGCCCTAGCCTTTATGTACATGCGTATCTGCAAACCTGTCATCAGTAGCCTGTTCGCCGGGATAGCGCTTGTCATTCTCAGCCCGCTGCTGCTAACGATATCTGTGCTTCTTCTTTTATTCACGCGAAAATCCCCCTTCTTTCTTCAAACGCGCGTTGGATATCAGGGAAAATTGTTCAAAATCATCAAATTCAAAACGATGACGGATGCGCGTGACGAATATGGGTGCCTCCTTCCGGACAACCAGAGACTGTTCCCGCTCGGCAACTTCCTCCGCACCAATTCGCTGGATGAGCTTCCCCAACTGATCAACATCCTGAAAGGAGACATGGTCATCGTAGGCCCCCGCCCCTGGATTCCCTCCCAGATGAAAACCCTTCCTCCTCATTATTGCCGCCAGCGCTATTCCGTCCGGCCGGGCATCATCGGCATGGCTCAGATCCACGGACGCAACGGAATTCCCTTCTGCCGCCGCCTGTGCTACGACGTACTTTACGTGCGCCGCGTTTCCTTCCTGCTGGATATTTCCCTGGTCTTCCGGACAGCCCGGAAAGTCCTGGTCCGGGAAGGCATCCAGCAATGCAACGAAGCCTTCCAGAACAAACTGGGGAAAACCCTTCTGCAGAACGATCTTTCCCTCCCCTCTACCACGGAGGCGACCAGATCCTTCTAACATCCCCCCCTTCCATTATTCCTATTATTATTTCAACTAATGAACAAACACCATCTCTTCAGCAAAGCTCTCCTGTGTTCCGTAGCCCTGGCAGGAGCCAGCCTCCTTCCTTCCTGCGTTAGCCCCAAGGAAGTCCTTTACATCCAAGACGTTTCCGACAACTCCAAGGAAAGAATCAAGGCAAACTACCAAACGACCATCCAGAAGGATGACCAGCTCTACATCGCAGTCAGCAGCAAGCAGCCGGAACTCACGGCGCCCTTCGCCATGTCCGAGATCGGCGCCACCAACAACAACAATAACAACAAGCCTAAAGGGTACCTGGTGGACGCTCAAGGCTACATTGTTCTGCCCGTCATCGGCAAGATGAAGGCCGCGGGCAAGACCTGCTCCCAGCTGGCAACCGATATTGCCGCGACTCTCAAGAATAACGACTACATCCGGGATGCCTCCGTCAACGTGCAGATCATGAATTTCAAATTCTCCGTGCTGGGGGAAGTCAACTCCCCCGGAACCTACACCATTGAAGGGCAACGCCTCACGATTCTGGAGGCCATCAGCCGGGCAGGCGACTTGAACATTGACGGCAACCGGGACGTTACGCTGATTCGAGAAACCAACGGAACCCGCCAGATCGCCAGCATTGACTTGCGTAGCAAGGATCTGTTCACCTCTCCCTATTACTACATCCAGCAGAACGACATCATTTATGTAACGCCTTCGGAACGCAAGGTCAATACGCGCAGCGACGCCGCCCAGTGGTACGGCTGGGGGCTTTCCGGACTCGGCGTCACTCTGGCCGTAATCGCTTTATGCTTATAACGAACCTCACCCTGCTCCCTCTTCGAAGCCGATTATATCGGAAATAGAAATACGGAGAACAGTCCGGTTCAATCGGGCCAATGCCCCAAATTTCCAGTATTCTCTCCCAACATTTTTTACCCTCTCTCCCTTATGGTAAACCGTCCCTCTCCCTCGCCTCCCGTTATGGAGGAGGAAGAATCAAATCTTTCCCTGGATCTGGCCCTCGCCATCCTGCGCCGCTACTGGTTCATCATCATGTTGGCTGCCGTAGCGGGAGGAATGCTGGCCTTTTATCTGGCGGGAAGACAAAACTACGTTTACCAGAAAACGGCCAGCATCATCATGCGGGATGCAAAATCGGGAACGGACGCTTCCTCTGACCGGATCATGTCAGAGCTGGGCATTGATTCCGGCGCCGCCAATCTGGCCAATGAAAGTTTCATCCTCAAATCCACCGCCGTCATGAAAAAAGTGGTGGAAGACCTCAAACTCAACACTTCTTACTGGTACTCCCAAGATTTCCGGAAAATAGAGCTTTACAACAGCAGCCCCATCCTGGCCGTCTTTGAAGAAATTGGAAAACAGCGCTCCTGCTCCTTCTCCATCACTCCCCGGGGAGAACAAAACTTCATTCTGGCCTATACCACCAGCCAGAAAAAGACAACAACTTTAGAAGGAACGTACGGACAATCCATCGCCCTTCCCTTCGCCACCGTCTCCATCCATCCTACTTCCCTGATGAACGAGGAATGGGACGGCAAACCTATCATCATTAACCACCTTACCGTTCTGGAAACTGCCCATGGCCTCTTAAAAAACTTCTCCGTTACCAGACCGGACGTCAAGGAATCCAGCCTGCTGGAAATGACGCTTACGGCAAATAACCCGCAGAAAGCTGCCGACGTTCTCAACCAGCTGATCGCCGTTTACAACCAGGTTTCCATTGATGAAAAAAAACTGGCTGCCCAAAAGACGAAGAAATTCATTGAAGGGCGCCTGGAGGAACTGGAAAAAAGCCTGAACAAGGCAGGCAAGGAACTTACGGATTTTAAAACAAAAAACGATATCGCCGGAAACGCGGAAACCACCATAAGCGCGGACTTCAGTTCAGCCCAGGCGCTGGAAAAGGAAATCTTTGACTTGGAAACCCAGATCAAGCTGGCGGCCGTCCTGGCAGACAACCTGAAGAAAACCGTCCGCAACGATGGCCTCATCTCCGTGGATACCGGGCTGGCGGACAACGGCATTTCCCGCCAGATAGAAGGCTACAATGAAGCCTTTCTGGAATATCAGAAAATAGCGGGGAGTGCGGGCTCCCAAAACCCCATCGCCGTAGGACTGCGGGAACGGATGGATTCCACCCTCTCCGCCGCCAATAAAGCCCTGGCCAACTACCGCAGCAATCAAAACCTTAAACTTGAAGAACTCAAGAAAAAACGCGAGACTCTTTCGGAACGCCTGACCAAGACGGCTACCAAGGAACAGGAATTTACCCCCCTGATCCGGGAACACAAGGTCAAGGAAGAACTTTACCTGAACCTGCTGAGCAAGGAGCAGGAAAACGCCATGGCCCTGGCAGCCGCAGAATCCAGCGCCAGAGTCCTGGAAACCGCCCACGGGTCGGATCTCCCCATCGCCCCTAAAACGGAACAATATATCGCGGCCGGCACCCTTGGCGGTGCAGCTCTGTGCTTTTTTGCCTTCCTGGGTCTGGGCATGATGAACAACAAGGTGAAAAACAAGCATGACCTGACAGGCCAAACCAGACAGCCCATCATCGCGGAACTGCCCCGGATGAGCAAAAAAGAGCGCAAAAACACCTCGCTCTTCATTAAGGAGGAACAGTCTGTGATGGCGGAATGCTTCCATATCCTGCGCAACAACGTAGACTCCCTTCTTCCCCGTCCCGATGAAGGGGGGCATGTGATTATGCTCACTTCCACCACCCCCGGAGAAGGCAAAACCTTCACCTCTGCCAACCTGGCCGCAACCTTTGCTAAAGCCGGAAGAAAAGTCCTGCTCATTGACGGGGACTTGCGCAAATTCTCCCTAACCCGTCAAATGGGCGGCCATGGCCGCCGCGGACTCACCTCCATTCTGCTCAACCAAGTGGACGATCCTTTCCATATCATCCGTCAGGCCGGAGAAAACAACACCCCATTCGACTTCCTGGGCACGGGCCCTGCCGCGCCCAACCCCGTCACGTTGCTTAGCCAGCCTCTCCTGGCACAGATATTGGAATGTTTCAGAAAAAAATACGATGCCGTCATCATTGACACACCACCTTACGGCATACTGGCAGATACAGCCATCCTTGCGGCTTTGAGCGATATTTCCCTGTATCTCATCCGCAGCGGAATGATAGACAAACGGTATTTCAACCAAATACAAAAACTGGCGGATAGCGGCAAACTGCCGAATCTCGCTTACATCATCAACGCCGTGGACTTCAAGTCCTCAAGCTACAGCTATTACGGTTACAACTACGGTTACCGGTACAGCTATGGCTCCGGCAGAGAAGCCGCCGGGAAAAACTAGCCCCCCTCCCTGTGGCACTCCACCTGTGAAACCATGTTCCGCAACCTGTTTACCCCCAGGCATACGACCTCCAGCCTCTTCCCGGACGGCATGGACATGCATACCCATATCCTGTGGGGAGTAGACGACGGAGCATCCTCCCTGCAGGAAAGCCTGGGCATCATACGGCGTCTTAAATCCTTCGGCCTGAAGGGGGCCTACTGTACCCCCCACATCAAGGCCTGTTATCCGGAAAACACGCCGGACTTCCTCCGCCGCCGCTTCGAACAACTGCTGGCCTCCGTTATAAATGAACAATTTGAACTCAAACTGGCCGCCGAATATATGCTGGACGATCGGTTTGAGGAACAAATCAGCCGATATGCCCCGCTCACGTATGACGGCACGCACCTGCTTGTAGAACTGCCCCAGCACTATCTCCCCGGCACATGGAAAGACATGTTCACAGCCATCCGGGACAAAGGATATGCCCCGGTGCTGGCTCATCCGGAACGTTACGGGCGCCTCCTTCCCCAGGAAGAACTCCTGGACCTTGCACAAAAGGAAAAAGTCAAATTTCAAGGCAATGTGGGCTCCCTTGGCGGTTTTTACGGCAAATCCGCCGCCGCCAGGGCAAAAGACCTCTTCTCCGCCGGGATTTACTCCTGGTGGGGAACCGACAGCCACAGCGCCGCCATGGCAGGCCGCATGCCCCTGAAAATCTAGTATCTCCTTACCCTCCATCTCCCCCGTACCAAATCCCATGCCACGCTCTGCAACCAAGGCCTCCTCAGGCAACCCGCTGCCCGCCGACTTTTACGGCCGCTGTGGCAAACGCGTCCTGGACTTCACGGTCGCGCTGCTCAGCCTGGTGTGCCTGATTCCGTTATTCGCCATCCTGGCCGTCCTGCTGGTCGTCATTCAACGGACGCCGCCCTTTTTCCTGCAAAAGCGCATCGGGCGCGGCCTCAAACCCTTTTATATCATCAAATTCAAAACCATGAAAGACACCAGGGACGCGGAGGGGCGCCTGTTGCCGGACGAACAGCGCACCACCTTTCTGGGCTCCCTGCTACGCCGCACTTCCCTGGATGAACTGCCGGAACTCGTCAACGTCCTGCTGGGTGACATGAGTTTCATCGGCCCCCGCCCGTGGATTCCGGAGCAAATGGCCATCTTTACCCCCTCTACCCGGAAAAAAAGAATGGCCCTGCCCCCGGGCATCACGGGATTGGCCCAGATCCACGGCCGCAACAACCTCACCTTCCGCCAACGGGTGTGCTACGACCTGCGCTACAAACGTCACCTCTCCTTCCGGTATGACCTGAACATCCTTCTTTATACCTTCTACAAGGTCATCAAAGAGGAAGGCATTCACCAGCGCCCGGACGCCCTGGGTAAACCCGCCCTTACCGTAATGCCCAAAGACCCGCATACCAGGGGGCTGCGGGGGAACAGTGGATTTTATAATGGGAGCCATCAAACGGAGACCCTTTAACGTGATTTTCCCAAAATGAAGATTTCAGTTATCACGGTTTGTTACAACAGTGTGACAACACTGCAAGACACACTGGAGAGCGTTCTGCGACAAACCTACCCGGACGTGGAATACATTGTGGTGGACGGGGCCAGCAAGGATGGGACAAAAGAGCTCATTGAAAAATATGCTCCCAAATTCTCCGGCCGCATGAAATGGATATCCGAACCGGACCAGGGAATCTACGATGCCATGAACAAAGGCATCCGCATGGCTGAGGGAGACGTGATCGGCTTCCTCAACGGAGACGATTACTACCAGGACAACCTGGTTCTGGAAGACATTGCCCGTGCCTTTGCCCTGAACCGACCGGATGCCGTGCACGGCAATCTGTCCTACGTCAATTCCAGACGCCAGGTTGTCCGCACCTGGCAGGGTTTCCCCTACCGCCCCGGAGCATTCCAGAAAGGCTGGAATCCCGCCCATCCCACCTTTTACTGCACCAGGCGGTGCTTTGAGCAGTACGGCATGTTTGATCCCTCTATCGGCAGTGCGGCGGATTTCGAGCTCATGCTCCGCTTCATTGAAAAGCACCGCATTTCCACTCATTACCTAAACCACTTCATGGTCTTCATGCGCACGGGTGGCTCTAGCACGGCCGGACTCAGTGCAGTCCTGCGCAATACCAGGCAAAACAGAGATTCATTTAAAAAAAATAATCTCTACTGCCCATGGCATTATCCCTTATCAAGATTTTACACAAAAATTTTTTCTCTTCAATCACCTTTGCTATACATTCGCAATGCATGGGGATGGTTTCGATAGTGCAGTTTTTTCCCGAATTTTCTCTTATGCTCAATACAAAAAAATTATACTTGCTGAATCTTGTCTGGCACCTTTTACCCGAAAGCTGTTTCTTTAAATTCAAGAATATGCTTCTCCGCTGGGCGGGCGCCAAAGTGGGACGAAACGTCCGCATTACATCTTCCGTTACAATCAACGGAGCGTTAAATCTTGAGATAGGAGATCATGTTTTCATTGGGGGACATACTTACTTTCTCGGTTCCGAAGGTAGTTCCATTATTCTTGAAAGCCACTCTACAATCAGTTCGTTTGTCGTTTTATGCACAGGCTATCATCGCTGGTCTGCCGATGGCGAAAGCGTTGCGAAAGAAGGGTGTTTCGGGAATATTCGCATCGGAACGGGCAGTTGCGTTTTAGCGCGGGCCTTTATTCAACCGGGAGTGACCATAGGCAAAATGGCCCTGGTTGCTCCTTGCGCCTGCGTTGCGAAGGACGTTCCCGATTATATGTTTGCAGCAGGAGTTCCGGCCACAATTCTGCGAGATTTAAGAGAGCAACCCCGGGAAAGCTGAATATGTTTCAGTATATACGACAGCACAATACCGTTGCATTCGCAATAAGCGTGTGCATTGCGTGTAATGTCCTCGCGTTTTTCAGCTATCCTGTCATCATTTATTATTTAGTGCTATTTCTGGCTTCCGGATATGTATTTTTTAAGGCAACAAGAATTACGTTCTGCATTTTGTCTCTTTTGATCGGCTGCGCGCTCAGCATCCTCTTCAACAATATTCCCAGCCTGTTTCATGCGGAATCCCGTTTTATTTACTTTTCGCTGCTTCTGATTGTTGCCTCTCCTTTGCTTACCTCCCAATCCCTGACTAATTTACGCCAAAACATGTTCATATGGATGATCTGGCTTTCCCTGCTCATTGGCACAGGTTCTCTGCTAGCCTATTTTCTGGGCATCAATTTGGCACGCAATGATATTGACTTTGCCTTCGCCGTCAATGCCGGTTTCTTTGGTGGCATCACCTTGCATCCTATGCTGATGGGTCCGTTTGCCGGCATAGGAATGTGTTATATGCTTTGGGGCATTCTATCCCAAAAAATAGCTGCTCAAAAAGTCGAATATTGGAAATATATCATTCTTGCATGCTGTATTGCCACGACATTGCTTTCTTCTTCCCGGGCCGCGAATATGGCTACTCTGGCCGGGGCTATATCCATCGTATTTTTCTTGTTCAGAAAACGGCAATCCAAATTAGTAAAATATGCCTTTATTGCCAGCATCTCCGTCTTTATCTCATTGCCGCTGATGGAGGTATTTTCTGAAGGGCTGGTCAACAAGCAGATAGGCAATGAGAATATGGGTTCTATCACTGCATCACGAAACAAAGCATGGCAAACAAGAATCCATGAGTTTTCAAACAGTCCGATTGTGGGAATAGGCTTTTCCTCACAGACGGTAAGCAAAGATTCCGGGGCTATCAATTTACTATCGGGCAAGATAGAGCCCGGCACTTCTTGGGGAGCTGTTTTTTCCATGACGGGGCTGGTAGGCGGCCTTTCTTTTGTATGCATTGTTTTGATTAGCCTGTCAAAGGTATGGCAGATGGTTAAAAAAGAGGATAACTGGTCTTCGTTTTTGGGCGGTGTGCTTATCATCTTTCTTTTTCATTTTATTGCGGAGGGGTATATTTTTGCAGGCGGGTCGCCCTTGAACTTCATGTTTTGGTTATGTGTCGGCGTCATCTTCTCGTTGGAGAGATACAAATTGCAGCCTGCTTCCATTCCTTTTTTCAATTAAGACCATGCAATTTTTATTTTGGCAAAATATGCTGTCTATTCATCAATCAGCGCTTATCTCGGCCCTGGCTGATGATCATAAGGTTTTACTTGTTGCCGAGCACACGATGGACGCCGACAGGATTGGTACGGGATGGTCCGTTCCCGATATGGGCAAGGCTTTGGTCATTATAAGCCCCTCTGAAGAGGAAGCGGACAAAATTTTGGATGATTACAGGGATGCAGTTCATGTTTTTTCAGGAATCAACGCTTATCCCCTCATCTACCGTCAATTCAAACGGGCTTGCAAACAAGGATGCTTCATTCTGAATTATCTTGAGACATACAAATATTTGGGATTCTCCGGCAGGCTGCGCTGTCTGAAATATACTTTGCTTCGTCTCCGTTATGGACGATATATCAAGGGAATATTGGCCACAGGAAATACGGCGGTACAAGCTTATCAAGCGGCAGGATATCATAAGGACAGGATATTTGACTGGGGATATTTTACGGAAATTCCCGTCACCGAGTGTCACAATTTTTCCGGAAAGAATAAGGAGGTTTCTTCCCTTCCGGATATTGTGTATGTGGGGCGACTGGATCACCGGAAAAGGATATTGTCCCTTGTCCAAACACTGAAAAAAATGACCGGCTTTTTCAATAAGCTGTATGTGATTGGATCAGGCCCTTTGAAAAACGAGCTGAACGCCTTAATCAACAGTGAAAATTTCAGAAGTAACGGCGAATTGTCCATTGAATACTGTGGTACAATGGAAAACAAACAAGTACAGTCTTTTATAGCGAATTGTGATATTCTGGTCCTCCCCAGTGTCTATGACGGTTGGGGAGCTGTCGTAAACGAGGCTTTGATTCAGGGAACTCCCGTCGTTTGTTCGGAGGATTGCGGAGCTTCCACCTTGTTGAAAGATAAATGGAGGGGAGAGACCTTTTCCTGGAAAAAAAAAGACGACCTGTACAATGTTCTCAAAAAGCAACTGCTTCATGGGAAAGTGCGTAATGAGTTGCGCCAGCGTATCCATTCATGGGCATTCGATAATCTTTCCGGAAAAAAAGCCGCCTCATATCTTGTTGAAATTGTAAATTATGTGAAAAAGTCCGGACCAAAACCCACCGCTCCGTGGCTTAAAGAGGAAAAATGATATGAAAATCTTGCATTCCGTATTGACGATGGGTGAAAATAGTGGAGGAACTACCCATGCCGTTTCTTCCCTGGTAAGGGGCTTGAATCAGGCAGGATGCTCCGCAGACGTACTGAGCCTTGACACTTCTTCACGGGGAGAAAAGGTAATAGGCAAACAGGAACAGGGATTTTACGGCGTCCCTTATGATGCCCGAACACCTTGGTGTTATTCAAAAAATATAAGATGTTTTTTGAAATCTCATGATGAATATGACATTTATCACGCAAACGCCATTTGGTCTGATGTACCGCATGCGACCGCCCTTTATGCCCGGCGCCACAGGAAACCCTATATCATCAGCCTGCACGGGGGCATTGGCGCGAATGCCCTGCTCCACAATCCCTGGCGCAAGCGCATCATGCTGCGTCTTGTATTAAACAAGGATTTACACATGGCGGCCTGCGTGCATGCGACCAGCAAACAGGAGGCTGACGCCTACAGGGCTTTGGGGTTTACAAATAACGTAGCTTTGATAGGCAATCCCGTTCCCATCCCTGATTATCTGGATACTTTGCCGCGTCAGCAATCCCGTTTCAGGCTTGGTTATCTGGGAAGAATTCACCCCTTGAAAAAAATAGATCATTTGATCCGTGCGTGGGCATCAGCGGGTCACGCCGTGCGCGAGGGAGAGCTTTGCATCATTGGCGGCGGGGATGAAGCTTATACGGCCATGCTGCACGAACTCGTCAAGCAACTGGGATTGGCCAATGTTCGTTTCACAGGCTTCCTTTCCGGCAAACGTAAATTTGAAGAACTGGCGGCCCTGTCGGTTCTGTGCCTGCCAAGTGATTCGGAAAATTTCGGGCTTGTCGTTGCGGAAGCCCTTTTGGCGGGAACGCCCGTTATTGCTTCACGCCATACTCCATGGCAGAGCTTGGAAACAGAACGATGCGGTTATTGGACGGATAATACCGTTGATGGTTTAAGCCACGCCATTTCCGCCTGTGCGGACAAGAACGCCGAAGAGCTGTCCGCCATGGGCAGAAGAGGAAGAACATTCATTGAACGGGAGTATCATTCTTCCATCATTGCCGATAGAATGATAACCCTTTACCAATATATTACAGGGAAAGGCCCCAAACCCGATTTTGTAATATGAAGACCAAACTTGATCTTTCCGTTATTATTTTAACATATAACGAACAATTGCACATACGCCGTTGTCTGGAAAATGTATGCCCCATGGCAAAATGCATCTATGTCATTGACTGCCATTCCTCCGATGCGACTCGGCAGATATGCGAAGAGTTCAACAATGTCAAAGTTATTGATCATGAATGGCCGGGAAACCAGGCGGCACAGCTCAACTGGGCCCTGGACCATCTGAACATGGAAACCTCATGGGTCCTGCGTCTGGATGCGGATGAATATCTTTCAGATGAACTCAAGGAAGAATTGCAGGCCAAGCTGCCGAGTATGCCTGACGATGTCACGGGGCTGATATTCCCATTGCGGCGGATTTTCATGGGCCGTGAAATGAAACATGGCCTTCCCCGGATTTTGCTGATGCGAGCATGGCGCCATGGAAAAGCCTGTTGTGAAACACGTGCGATGGATGAATACATGGCGCTGTTGGAAGGCCGTTCCGTTGAAATGCAGCATTGGTTTGCAGATCACAGTTTACTGAATTTGGAGCAATGGACGACAAAACACCTTGGTTATGCCCGGCGCGAGGCAGCCATGTTAATCAAACAGGTAGAGTCTCAATCCGAATCCGGTCATTTGAGTCAACATGCCCGACGCAAACGGCATCAAAAGGCGTATTATGCACGCCTGCCTTTGTTTTGGCGCGCTTTTGCCTACTTTATCTACCGCTATTGCTTTAAGTTGGGCTTTTTGGACGGCAAGGAAGGGTTCCTTTGGCATTTTCTCCAAGGATGGTGGTACCGCACCCTAGTGGACGCCAAGGTATATGAAATGAAAAAAAACGGTAATTTTTGATGTCACAGGTCATTCAATTGATGCAAAAACAAAGAATATCGTGGCTGGATATCGCCAAGGGCATTGGAATTTATTTCATTATCCTGGGGCACACCTTGTCTGATCCTTCTGTTCCCGGTTGTGGAACCCTGCATGAATACCTGTACTCTTTCCATGTGCCGTTTTTTTTCATTCTCTCGGGATTGACAGCCAAATGCGGTCAAAACGAATTCAGCGGTTTTTTGATCAAAAAGCTGAAAACTCTGTTCATCCCTTATCTTGTATTCGGAATATTGAGTATCATCATTTTCCGGTTGGCGGGAGCATTTGCCCATTCGGCTTTGATGCATAGCGACGGGGATTTTTCTCTGGCAAGCAATCTGCTCAACCTTTTTATTCTGGGTGACTTGCAATTCAACCGTTCTCTCTGGTTCCTTCCCTGCCTGTTGCTGATGGAGTTGTTGGCATGGCCTTTCTTAAAATGGGAAGACGCTGTGTGGGGACGGGAAAATTCTTGTTTCAGGGCATTGGCTTTCCTGGCCGTATTCATTCTTGCTTGGAGTGTTGCCGGTCATGCATGGCCATTGGGCATACAACGCTTCCAAGTGGAAATTGCCATGTTGCCCTATTTATTCGCAGGCATGCTTCTGGTCCCCGTCCTCCGCATTCCTTTTGCAGAGTTCCGCATGCGGTTTGCTGCGTTTATAACCGGAGCGGCTCTTGTCGGACTGGGACTGTGGCTTTGGATCTTATGTCCCGTCCATTACAACAGGGAAATCGGGTTTACGATCTTTGCTCCTTTCACGGCTATCGTCGCCCTCGTCAGTTCCCTCGGCTATGTGGGCTTAAGCGCGGCCCTTCTGGCAGGAAGACCCATTGAATACGCCGGGCGGGCTTCTCTGGTTATTATGTGCCTGCACAAATTCCCCGTTGTTTTTTTCCAGACCTGCCTGCCGTTTACGGCCATGCCGCTGGCCAGAATGAACTATGTGGTCGGAACAAGCGTGGCGCTTGCATGCTTATTGCTATGCGTTGCCTGTTACTTCCTTATTTCCAGATTTTGCCCGTTTTTACTGGGCAGATTATCCTTTCACCCCCGAACAGCCAAGAAATGAACCGGAATGACGGCCACGGCCATGCTATTTACCGCTGTTTTAACATTTGAATGAAGTGAACCAACTCATGACTCCGTTTTTTTCCATTGTGATCCCGGCATACAATGTCGAACTTTATCTCCAGGAAACTCTTGATTCGGTTTATGCCCAGACATTCGACAAATATGAAATCATTGTCGTTGATGACGGATCAACGGATGGCACTCCCGAAATGCTGGCCCGGCAGAATGATCCCCGCCTCCGTGTGATACGTCAACAAAACGCAGGCGTTTCAGCGGCCCGCAATACAGGAATTGCAGCGGCCCAGGGAACATTCATCGCGTTTTTAGATGGCGACGACATCTGGGCGCCATGGCATTTGGAGCATGCCTGTCATTTTTTTGAGGAACATCCGGAAGTTCATTGGTATGCCTCCCCATTTTTACGTTCCGACTGTGTCAAGGAAAGTCTTGCCGGTCTTGAACCGGATCCGGGATACGATGTCGTGGATTACTTTTCCGGCAACGCATGGGTATGCTCTTCCACCGCCATTCTGGCGAAAAAGGCCATTCCAGGAAAAGAACTTTTTCCGACGGACATGGCTTACGGAGAAGACGTCCTGGCCTGGTTGAGCTTTGCCCTGCAATCTCCCTTGATCGGAATGGGAAGGAAAGCCGATTGCATTTATCGTTTTCACGCTTCTTCAGCGGTGGCGACGCGGGCGGCAGATATCAATACGGAAATCGTCTCCAGCCGCGGCCTCTATGAGAAATGGAACGCTTTATATGAAGAAGGAAGGCTGGACCAAGCCCTGTCATTCTGCCGCAAACATCTTGTCGGTAAATGGATACGCAGTATTTATCTGAACAATGGACGGGAATGGAGCCCCCATTTACGGGAGCTGCATTCTCTTCTGGGGTGGCCTTGCCGAAGCTGGACCACCGCCTATCATCTATTGTCCGAAGGTCTTTCTTTTATTTTTTCACTTCCGCTTTGTCTGCATTTCTGGCTCAAAGGAAACCGGGTTCCCCCGCCCGAAGAGAATGCAGCTCAAAAACAGCATTCCGCCGTTCCAGGGCAAAGATGGGAGATTCAGCCGCCGGAGAACGGCGCCCCGCTCTTCTCCGTTGTTATTCCAGCGTATAATGTACAGGAATACATAGGAGACACGTTGCAAAGTGTTTTTTGCCAAACATGTGCCGACTTCGAGATTATTGTCGTGGAGGATGGTTCTACAGACGATACGGCCAGGATTCTTGCCGAACTCAAAGATCCTCGTCTCAGAGTGATACGCCAAAAGAACAAAGGCGTGTCCGCGGCCCGAAACGCCGGGTTTGCCGTAGCACGGGGCAAATACATAGCTATGCTGGATAGTGATGATCTATGGAAGCCCTGGCATTTGGAACTGGCACGCCGGTTCTTCATATCACATCCCGAAGTATGCTGGCATTCCTCCAAATGCGAAATCGTAGAAAAAATACCGGGTGATTACTTGTCTTCCGCCATGCCGGAAGACACGCACAGCTCCGCCATACATTTTTTCAAAGACAGGCGCATCCGGTATATGAGCAGTTCCAGCTTGTGCATTCGCCGGGAAGCCATAAAAGAACTGCCGTTCTTTCCTGAGAGCATGGAATATTCAGAAGACACGAGCGCTTTCATCCGCTTTGCCCTTACTCATTTGGATTATGGGGTTTCTCATGTAGAATCAGCCTTTTATCGCCGGCGCCCCGGATCCGCGACGGCCCGTGTGGTTCCCAATGCCCGTAAGTGCCTTGAGTCGGATTGGGAGATATTCCATCAATATGCCATGATGTCACGCGAGTGCCCCATGACTCCCGAGGCGGTACGAAGCATGCGTTCCAGCATCTTGTCCAAATGGATGTATCAAATACTTCGCAACAGCCCGGCATGCTGGCTGCCGACGCTGAAACCCACACGACCGCTCATGGGAATTGCCCCTTATCTATGGGTGCGCCTTTACATTGCGGCCTCAAATATGACGGCGAACATATTTGCGCTCCCTTATTTGTTAAAAAATGGTAGACCTTCTTAAATGCGAGCCTGTTTCACGATGCCGCCAATTGACGGCCGAAACGGCATAAATTAATTAGTCGATTGCAATGGACCAGATTATAGAAAAGGACGATTGCTGCGGATGTGGAGCTTGCGCCTGGGCGTGTCCGCGTCATTGCATTAAGATGGTTGCTGATGCAGAAGGCTTTTTATACCCCGACATCAATCAAGACGATTGCATTGACTGCCATATATGCCAAAAGACTTGCCCCGGGCGGCATGCAGATGAAATCCGCCATGGCGGCAATGGCCAGGAAATAATTGCAGCAACCAATCAAGACCCCGCCCTGCTGAACAAAAGTTCATCCGGAGGAGTTTTTCTGGAACTATGCACATATGTCATCGCGCAAGGAGGAATGGTGGCTGGCGCCATTTATGATGATGAGATGACCATTCGTCATGTGCTGAGGGAAAGAATGGAGGATTGTCTCGCCTTTGCTGGCTCCAAATATGCGCAAAGCAGCCTTGGAGATATATTCTCTGAAATTAAGGAAACGCTAAAAACAGGACGCTTGGTTTTATTCAGCGGTACGCCTTGCCAAATTGCCGGATTGAGGCGTTATTTGAAAAAAAGCCACCCTAACCTGCTGACGTGCGACCTAGTCTGCCATGGAGTGGCCAGTCCTCTTGCTTTTGAAGGATATGTCAAGTGGCTTGAAGGTTATCAAAAAAAACGTATTGCCTCTATCTGCATGAAGGACAAAACCCATGGATGGTTGAACCCTCAAATACGAGTCGAATTCTCCAATGGAAAAGAACTTAACGGTTCTGATGAAACCCAGGTATGGCAGAGGGCATATAATAGCGCTTTGTACATGCGCCCGTCATGTTATCGCTGCCCTTATACTTCCTTTCAAAGAACGGGTGATATTTCCCTGGGGGATTTTTGGGCGGTTCAGAACATCAAGCCGGACATCTTCAATCCTAATGGAGTGTCTCTGGTTTTACTTAACACGGAAATGGGGAGGGAGGTCTTTTCCCACATCAAGGGTAACTTCAAAACGGAGCCCCTGTCGGAAAAAGAAGCCATACAATCATCTCTTTCGGTTCCAGTCAAGATGCCGGAAGGGCGTTCATCCGTCATGAATTCCTTGAGTTCAAAAGGATTCATGTCTCATGCGCGCAGTTTCCGTTCAAGTCGCGCTACCCGTTACAGAACCAGGCTGGGGCGTTTTATCAGGATGGTGGCATCAAAACTCAATTCCCGGAATCAATAATGGAACAGGCAGATACAAAACGCATTGCCCGGAATACGGTTTTCCTTTATCTGAGAACAGCCTTTTCCATTCTGGTCTCGCTCTATACGGCACGGGTCATCCTGAACGCGCTCGGCATAGAAGACTTCGGCATTTACAATGCCGTGGGCGGCATGATAGCCACTTTCGCCCTTTTAAATGCAGGGATGACCTCATGCATCCAGCGCTATTTGACCTTGGGTCTGGGCAAGTCGGACATGATGGAACAAAGCCGGATTTTTAGAACTTCCATCAATATCATGTTGATCATTTCATTAGTGACCGTGGTATTTGCGGAAAGTATTGGACTCTGGTTCCTGAATCACAAAATGGTTTTTCCCGCCGACAGTTTTTCTACCATCAATTGGGTTTACCAGTTTTCAGTCGTCACGTTCGTATTGGGGGTTCTCAGCATTCCCTATAATGCGGCGTTAACGGCTCATGAGCATTTTGACAAATTTGCCTACATAGGCATCTTTGAAGTCATCTTGAAACTGGCTATTGCACTAACGATCAGCTTTCTTGATTCCAACCGCCTGGTCATCTATGCGGTTCTTGTGATGCTTGCCGCATTTTGCGTCAGGTATATTTATGCGGCCTACTGTACCCGGCATTTTGAAGAGTGCAAATATTCGTTCATACTGGATATTCCATTGTTGAAAAAGATGTTTGCCTTTTCATTGTGGAATTTTCTCGGAAGCAGTTCATATATTTTGAAAACAAACGGCATCAATATTTTGATTAATTTGTTTTTCGGAGTCACGCTGAATGCGGCAATTGGCGTTGCGTCTCAAATTACAAATGCGGCTTGCAGTCTTGCCGGTAATTTTACGACCGCCATTCATCCTCAGATCACCAAGGCGTTCGCCAGGGCCGATTACGCCACAATGAACAAACTGGCCTATATGGAAGCCCGTTATTCTTTTCTTCTCTTATATGCAATAGGATTTCCGCTGATTGTAGGGATGCCTGCAGTTTTGAGCCTTTGGCTAGGAGAATACCCGGAATATGCCGTTTCCTTTTCACGCCTGATTATTTTAAATATCATCATTGATACCATGGCGACCCCCCTGGTTGTCATTATGCTCGCCGTCGGAAAAATTGCGTTGTACCAGATTTGGATCAGTTCCATCCTGTTACTTAACGTACCGCTATCCTATTTGTGTTTCAAATACACGGGAAATCCTGAATCCGCCTATATGATAAGCATACTATTGTCGCTTATAGCCTTTATTTCCCGATTCCCTCTCCTAAAAAGGTTTATACAATTCCCCTTCGGAGCATTTGCCCGAAATGTATTCCCCCGAATCGCCATGACCGTTTTAATTTCTTCTTTTACAGTCATAGGTATCCAACAAACAGGCATATTGTCGCCCGATGATCTCGGTAATATTTTATTGATTATTTCCGCAATCGTCCTGGGCTGCCTTTCCATTATTTTTTTCGGAATGAACAGACAAGAAAGAATTTTTCTTTTTGATACATTGCGGAGAAAACTTCCTTTTTAACAATAAGAGAGACAAATAATGAAAGCCTTAAAATTGCGTTCCGCATTCAAATGTATACAAGTGATTGTACATGAATATTGCCAAATGGTATGGAAAAACCTGTTTTATCGCATCATTACACGGAAAAGCGCTTCATGCCTGCATTGCGATTTTATCTTTTCGGCAGGGAGAGCATGCAGAAGCGCCGAGATGCTCAAGTACCTTGGAATGCGCCAAATGTCGTGCCCATGTGACTGGATGACGAATTACAGTCTGAAAACTTATGGACAACTTATTTTCTCCCGGACATTTTCTCTGTTCAATACATGGATGGAGCTTCCATCTAACCATCATTTCCGAGTAGTTCAGGATATGGAAACCGGCATGATTTCTTCTCATGACTTTTTGAAAACATCTTCCGTGGATGAGGGAATGGCACTTTTCCACTCCAAAATGTCGCGAAGAACCTCCGCTCTTTGTGATAGACTGGAAAAGGGAAAAAACATCGGCTGCGTGATGAACAGAGAGGAAGATGATGATAGCATAAGAAATTTTTGCATGGTACTTTCTAAAAAATTCCCCCATGCAACCTTCAAAGTCCTGAATATTAAAAGCAGCCCTGGTATGCAGGGGATTAACAAACGCACTGTTTTTGAATCAAATAATGTATCCTTGTATGAATATACATTTGACGACACTCCCGCAAATAACCCAGAATGGCTGGGAAACAGGGATATGTGGCTGAAATTGATTTTAAGTGAATTTCATGTAAAACGCTGGAAGAGACACCTTTACCCCTGGAACTTCCCTTTATTGAACGAGCTGCTCAGTTCTGTCCGGCATCAAAATATAGATTTCTGAAAAATGAAAAACTGCAAAATATCCTTTGTCAGGAATACTCCATCCTGGCTCATTGAAAATGTCATCTCGGGGCTTTCCGATATTGAAGGGATAAAATTCCATCATCTTAAAGAAGGAGGGGACTATTTGTTCGCCACTCCTTTCATGTACTCATCATTCGTTTCGTTTTCCGATTTTCTAGACAAAGCACCTTCTGCAATCACAATCATGCATTGTGTAGGAGAAGCTATTATGCCCGATTTAAATATTTTTGATTATTACATCGGGTTTTATCCGGAAGCCTGCGGAGACCGTATTATTCAAAGACTGTATGAAAGGGAGTTGCGGCGGAAAATTTCCGAATGCAAAAAAAGACCTGCCGTTCAAATACTCAAAGAAAAGAAAGCATTTTGCAATTTTATCTACTCTAACGGAAAAGGGCATCCCATGAGAGGCCAGCTGTTCGACCTCCTTTCCCATTACCGGAAAGTAGATGCCCCAGGACGCTATAAACACAACATAGATATACTGACCTCCCGTCATAACAAAGACTGGCTTTCTGAAAGCATTGACTTAAAGAATCCCTATAAATTCTCCATTTCGGCGGAAAACGCCTGGTTTCCCGGATATACTTCAGAAAAACTCCTTACCAGCATGCTGGCGGATACGTTGCCTATCTACTGGGGCAATCCCGAGATATCCAATGAATTTAATCCCGATTCTTTTATCCATGTTGATCATTATTCCAATCTTAATGAACTTCTGGAATTTATTATCAGGGTAGATCTCGATGATGAATTATGGTGCCGTATCATGGACGAACCATGGAGACTGAAAAAACAGATAGAGGAAGATGACAGGATATTTGAGCATTACGTGAAAAGATACGGTAATATATTCAAGCAGCCAATTGAGAAAGCTTTCCGAAAGGGAAACGGATACTTTGAAGACATGTACAGGAATCAGATGAAAGCAGGAATGGGATTGCGATTACTCAATGAAAATATCAGTTCGAATTGCATGAAATTCATAAAAAACATGCCCCGCTTTTTTAGAAAAAAATAGTTGATTCACCGAAAAACATGAATATAGGTATCCTTACGTTTTTGGGAGCATCGAATTGTGGAGCAGTCCTTCAAGCCTACGCCCTTCAACAGGTTTTACGTAGCCTGGGGCATTCTTCCGAAATTATTCAATATAGAAAACAATTCCCCTTCCATTTGCGGAACTACCTGCGGAAATCTCCGGCAGCCACGCTTTCTCTTTGGAAATCCCATGTGCTGAAAAGATTATATCAACAAAAAAATATACGCTGCCTGACATTGTCGTGCCGCAAATATCATTCACTATCCGAATTGGAAAACGGAAAGCTGCGCTATGATCTCTATATTACCGGAAGCGACCAGATATGGAACAGCGGCATTACCGCAGACGGGGAGCTGGACCCTGTTTATTTTGGAACCTTTGCTCCATCCTCTTCCAGACTTGTCTCTTATGCCGCCAGCATGGGCCAGGGAATTGACCTGGCGCGGCATCCCGACCAGCTCCGGCAATATTTGGCGCGATACGATGCCATCAGCATAAGAGAGGTCAATATTGCGGAAAAACTGGAAGAGGTCATAGGCAGGAAAGTATCAGTATGCATGGACCCTACCCTTCTTCTTTTCGCTCACGACTACAGCGATCTTGTGCAAAGAGAAACGGACAAGGACACATGCCCCTCCCCCTATCTTGCCAGCTATGTCTTATACCCCATAGGTGATTCCGAAGGCTATATGAAAAAATATGCGCGGGAGCATCACCTGCGCTGGGTGAATCTCGTCAATTCAGCCTCTGGGGAACATTTCAAAAAAGCTCTCAATACGAGAGTCACCCCGGAAAAATGGCTGTGCTATATAAAAAATTCTCAATGCATTATTTGCAGTTCTTTTCATGCCGTCGTTTTTGCTCTCATCTTTCACAAGCCATTTGTTTACATTTGTCCTGAAAACCAGAAGACGGGGAACGCGCGTCTCTTGTCCCTGCTGGGAATGCTGGGCTTGCAAGACCGCCATTTGTCGAAGCTGAACGAACAGGCGCTTTCCTTGCTGTCAGAAGAAATTGATTGGAAAAAAGTGGATCGTGTGATTGAACAACAGAGGGCCGACTCCCTCGCCTTTTTGAAAAATGCCGTAACCAATAGAGAGGAATAAGCAATGTTTTTACGCACATTGAAAAGTAAAATAGGGTATTTTATCCGGCAAATACGCCCCCTGAAACAGCATCTTGCAAATACTGCATACGACTTTGCCCGCTTCCGCAACTACTCGGCATACCGGGAACAAAATGAAATTGATAAACTCATTCCCCTGTTGCAGTGGTATACGCATATCATTGAAAAGGGGTTGTCTCTTGAAAAAACACGGCTCTTTTTCGGTAAGGCCGTTATTGCGGATATCGAACACTTTCTGATGCATATTGAAAAATTGGGAGGTAAGAAAAACGTACCGGAAATACAATGCTGCCTGGATGTCCTGACTGCATATGTTCTCTTCAATCAAACTCATGCATCAGAGGAACTTTTAAAGGAGAATGAGACTTATCTTGAACATATCTCCGGGCTTGTAAAAAAGTACAGGTCATCTGAACACACCATTTGCAAAGGGGGTACGCTCACGTTCACCCGTTCCAAATACATGGACGACGCGCGGCAGCCCTGGCCCTTTTTGTCCGCATCACGCTTTAGCGTAAGACACTATACGGGCCAGCCAATTCCCAAGGAGGACATATGCAAGGCGGTTCAATGGGCGATGAAATCTCCTTCCGTCTGCAACAGGCAAAGTACAAGACTCAAGATCATATACAACAAGGAAAAGATCAGGCAGGTACTTTCCCTGCAAAAGGGAACGGGAGGATTTACGGACACCATAGGAGCCTTGATCATGGTGGCGGGTGATTTGAAGTCTTTCTCCTCCCCTCATGAAAGAAATCAGGTTTTTATTGATAACGGCATCTTTTGCATGAACCTTCTTTATGGACTTCAATATTTAGGCTACGGGACATGCCCCTTGCATTGGTTTTGGGGAAAGGAGCATGATCTTAAACTCCGGAAATTGATACAATTTCCGGAAAACTGGACCGTTTCATGTTTTATCAGCGTAGGCTGTCTGCCGGATGAATTTTCGGTACCCATGGGGTATCGGAAGGAGTTGTCTGAAATTTGCTTTTTTGAGGAAGAGGAATCACAATGAAAATAGGCATCATTACTACATACTCATGGTTTAAATCAACGCATAATTACGGCTCCGGCCTGCAAACATATGCGATGATATATTTCTTGCGGAAAAAAGGACATGACGCCTTCCTGATATGCAATACGACCGGAATTTACCCGGAACTGAAATATTCGGGATTTTTCTCCCGTTGCGGACATTATATTTACCGTTATTATATAGCATTACAATCTTGGGTTAACCGCCGCTCCGGACTTTCCCGGCAAAATCCGGAACCACCCGAAAAGAATCTCGCTTTTACAAAATTTCTGGACTCCTGCGTGCCTCATACGGACGAAATGAGCGGGGAACAGGTGGAAAGCGCCCCTCCGGAGGCGGATGCCTATATCGCCGGCAGTGACCAGATATGGCAAGGCGTAAATGCTCTTAACTTCCTTTCATTCGCACCTCCCGGAAAAAAAACGATTATTTATGCCGCAAGCTCTGCGTGGACCAGTTTGGACAAAACTTGGAAAAATACGGTCAAAACACTCATACACATTCCTCAGCATGTCTCAGTACGGGAAGACGCAGGATTGTCTGTGTGCCGGGAGATGGGCAGGAAAGACGGGGTACTGGTTTGCGACCCTACACTTTTGCTGATGCCCGACCAGTACCGAACCGAAATCAAATCCCAATGCATATCTGCTTCCATCCCGGAACATACATTGCTTGTCTATCTGTTGAACATCAAAAATGGGCAACAAATGCACCAACAGGCCATTCAGGCATTGTCGCAACAATCAGGTACAGAAATTCGCATGGTGCCATGCCAAGGCAGCCGCCCCTACATCGCCTCGCTACACCTGTATGAACCTGCCCCTCTGGAATGGTGTTCAGCCATTGATCAAGCTCAATACGTGCTGACGAATTCCTATCATGGCACCATTTTTTCAATATTGATGCATACTCCGTTTTTAGTGATGCCTCAAACCAATAAGGAATCAGCCGAGCATGCCAGATTTGAAAGTCTGCTACATATCCTGGGACTCGAAGACCGTATCTGCGATCCGGCCCAGCCCCTGTTTGCCCAGATGTCCTCCTCCATTGACTGGAATGACGTTGATGCCCGTTTGGCGGTCTTTAGAAAACAATCGGCGGATTTCCTCTTGAAAGCACTGTCGTAACAATTGAATTTAGAAATAGGAAAAGATGCATACACCTTTATTCAGCGTTCTGGTTCCCGCTTATAATATAGAATCCCTAATTCGGCAAACGCTGGAAAGCGCTCTGGCGCAGACCATCCAGGATCTGGAAATTGTCGTCGTGGACGATGGGTCATCAGACAAAACGACTGAGGTTGTCCATTCCTTTACCGATCCCCGAATTCGCCTAATTCATCAAGCCAATGCAGGAGTTTCCGCAGCACGCAACCGCGCTATCGCCGAAGCCCGAGGAAAATATGTGGCTTTTTTGGATGGAGATGATGTGTGGCTTCCATTTCATTTGGAAACAGCCCTTCGTTTCTTTGAAGCTTATCCGGACATCCATTGGTACTCGTCTGCCTTTGAATATCGGCAACATATCACCAAGGAGGATATGCAACGAACAATAAACGGCACGCCGCCATGGGAAGTATGCAATTATTTCATTGTGCGCATGCAGGACTGGACGGCGGTTTGGACTTCAGCTATCGTCATGGAACGGAGCTACATTCCAGAATCACTGTTTCCTCCCGGCATCAAAAATGGAGAAGACGAAATGGCTTGGGCGAAATTTGCAAGCACTCAATTGTATTTCGGCAACTGTTCTGCCGTAACGGTCTATTACCGACAACGCCGTTTTTCCGCTTCCACCGTCATTATGAGCAACGGCCCCGAGAAATTTACGGCTCTTTTTGAAACGGCAGCTTTCTACAGTGAGCTCGCTCGGGACAGGAAATTCGACAGGGAAACCACCCGCAGCCTGAGGGATTTTGTAGAATATGCCTGGGAGCAAAGTATCGCAGGCGGCAGCCTGTTTCGATGGACGGAGTTCATGCCGCGTACGAGAAATCTTCAAAGTTTTCCACTGCATGTAATATTGCGGCTTTGTTATTGGAGCAACGGCATGCCGAATACTTTTTGGAAACTAGTATGCAAAGTATGTCGCAGGAGCGGGCTTTTTAAGTAACATGAACTCCATTTTCTTTTCTCCCTACCTCTTCAGACACTGACATGAAACAAAAAATAAAGGAACCTATATACTTAAGTAGCCGGTGATTCTCTATTGAGATTACACCCACTCTCCTCAACAATTTTCTTTGCGACCTCTTCAACAGCCCACCCCATAAACTCTTCCATCGTGACGTTTTTCTGAGCGGCGGCTTTCATGGCGAGATTGATAACCCGGTTACTAAGAGGGAGATAATGAGGGAAGTTACCTCGTTTGAGGTAGAAACGGCCTCTTTGGCCGTCCATAAATGTTCCCTCCACCACCCGTCCCTCCCAGGCTCCGCTCCGGCTCATTGCGGGGCTGAATGCACAAATATCGGACTGCTGGGGATGTGGATGACCTGCAATTACGGAGCCGTCCTGACCTCCTATACCCTCCTACCGCACGCTGGAACGGATGGGGAAGAAAGTGTCCCTGCTTGATTTTTCCTATACCCGACCGGCAAAAGGGCACCTGCACGGTTTTCAGAAAATTTCTGGCACAGGAAAAGCTCTCCATCATTCCCATGCACAACCTGGACCATGCGTATTACATGAACGACCATTTCGACACGTTCATGGTGGGATCGGACCAGGTTTGGAATCCGGGATTCCTGGGGTCCCTGTTTTTCCTCGACTTCGCGAAAGGGGAAAAGAGAAAAATCGCCTACGGGCCGTCCATGGCCCGGCACGACAAACCTTCGGAGCGCTACCTCCGGAAAATCTCCAGGCTGCTGAAACGGTTCGACCCCATATCCGTCCGGGAACAGGGCATGGTTGACCACCTGCGGCAGCATTTCGGCTGCGGACAGCACCTGGGTCATGGACCCCGTATTCCTGCACAGCCGGGAGCAGTGGCTTAAACTGGCGTAGCCAGCTGGAAGGTGCCTGAAATTTCGTCGTCTCCTACATCCTGGACCCCACGGAGTCCAAGCGGAAACTGCTTCTGGACATATCTTCCAGACTGCAAGCTCCGCTGCTGAACATGGTGGACATTCAAAGAAGGAGATCAACAACCGGGAACTTCTCAATCTGCCCGGCACGATGGAGGAAGCAACGCTGAACGACTGGCTCGGCAACATCGCCCATTGCAAGAATTTCATCACGGATTCCTGTCTCGGTATTTGCTTTGCACTTATTTTCAAAAGGCCGTTCATCTGCATCGACAATCTCCTGCGAGGTTCCGGCCGCTTCATCTCTCTTCTGGAGCTTTTTCATTTAAGGGAGTGCATGGTTACCGGAATACGCAGATAGGATTCCGGATGAAACAAGCTTGGAGATGGATTATGGAGCCGTAAACAAGATACTTCAGGCGCACATTGAACAATCCGGCCAATGGCTTCGGGACGCGCTTTCCAAAAAACGTCCTGAAGCGCTGGAACATACACCCTACTCCACAGAGAAAAATTAACCGGAAATCCCTTCTACAAAGTGGCAGCTCATGAAAAGAAAAGGAAAAAGGCTGCTGGCCAAGGTATACCACTGTCTTGTCCGCCGTTGACACAGGCAATCCGGAATGTTCCTGCAACCTGCTGACAAGGAACCATTTCCGAATTCATTATCTTAATCAGAAAGAGGAAGCATTGAATATTTTCCTTTAAAACAGGAGCATTTCCCATTCCGGGCTCCATTTAAACAGGCATTCGTTTTAAATATAAACATATTTTTCTTTTAAAGACTTTCCTTATTGAAGAATATTAATATAATCGCCTTCACAAACCACCAATCATGCAATACAAGAATATTATTACAGCGGCATGTGCCATCATGGGTTCTCTCTCCGGAACAGCTTCTGCGGACATTACTCCTCCGCTGGAATCGCTGAATTCCCCTTACGAGGCCTCCCGTCCGTTCTCCGCCACTGTGGGAACCGGTTACGCCACCAAGTACGTCAGCCGCGGCCTGGCCTTCCAGCAGTCCGGCAGCGACCATGTCGTTCCCGTGGAAGCCGTAGGTGCCTATGACCTGAACAGCAAATATTCCATTCTGGCCGGGCTGAAATACCAGTGGCTGACCCAGAACAATCTGGATCATGACAGCACCGGTATTTCCGACGAATCCACGGGGCTGCTGGGAATCTCCCGCAAATTCAGCAATTACACGACAGCGGCCCTGAGCTACCAGTTCGTGAACGGCGGCCTTCCCGGCGCGCTGAACATCCACAAGGGAAACACCTCCGGCTTTCCGGCCTTTGACCATGGCCGGGCGGAAGAACACAGCTTCGTGCTGGACATCCACCATAACTTCGGCAAGGGGCTGGAAAACTTCTTCTGGGATAGCCGCGTGCAGTACACGTTCCGCTGGATGTCCGGCTGGTGGTTCTCCAACACGCTGGGCTACAAATATGACTTCAACCGCTCCACCTCCCTGATCGTGTCCGGAACCTGGAATGCCACGGCAGGATATTTTGACCGCAATTCCCTCAATGCCAACGGAACGCAGGGTATTTCCCTGACTGTGGCCGTACCTTTCAAGGCTATGGAACGTCTCGTCGTCACACCCTTTGCCGGCACGGTCTGGCTGGGCAACGGCGGCATGGCCGCCAATCATCGCGGCGCCTCCGAACGGTTTCCCTGGAGAACACCCTCCAAGGTATACCGTAATTTCACCTTCGTTGCGGGGGTGGGCGTGGCCTATTCCTTCTAAAGCCCCATCTTTCCAGCGGGCTCAGGCGTCCATGAACATGCTGGAGCCCGCATTTATTCCTTTCCCATGCCCCTGTCCGCCGTCTTCCATACCCATTCCGTACAGGAACAGGTCGCCGCACTCGGTGACGCATTCGCCATCGCCGGGGAATTCCTCCATTGCGACACCATCAACAGCGGGCACATCAACCTGACTTTCCGGGCCGCCTACCGCCGGGAGGACGGTTCCACGGACCGCTACATCTTTCAGCGGGTGAATGACGCCGTGTTCCAATGCCCCAGGGACGTGATGCACAATGTGGAAAAGGTGACCAACCACATCCGGTGGAAAATGCTCCGGGTGCTGAAAACCCCCTTCCGCCAGACGCTGAACCTGTACTCCGCCCGCGGAGGCCGCAAATACCTGAAACTCCAAGGATCAGGATACTGGCGCTGCTACAACTGCATTGAAAATACCTACACGTGCGACGTAGCGGAACACCCGCGCCAGGCCTATGAAGCCGCTAGGGCCTTCGGGGCCTTTCAGCAGCTTCTGTGCGATATGAATCCGGAGGACATCCATGAAACCATCCCCTTCTTCCACCACACCCGCAAACGGTTCAACCGCCTGATGGAAGCAGCACGGAAGGATTCCTCCGGCCGTCTGGCCTCCTGCCGGAAGGAACTGGAATTCATCAGGAAACATGAACAGGAAGTGGACCTTCTCCTGAACCTTCAGGAAAAGGGGGAACTCCCGGTCAGAATCGTGCACAACGACACGAAAATCAACAACGTCATGCTGGATACGGAAACGGACCGGGCCGTATGCGTCATTGACCTGGATACGGTCATGCCCGGCAGCATTCTTTACGACTTCGGGGACATGGCACGCACGATGACTTCTCCCGCGGCGGAGGATGAAGAAGACCTGGAAAAGACCTTCATGCGCATGCCCATGTTTGAGGCCGTCGTGAAGGGCTACCTGGAAACCGCCAAAGATTTCATCACTCCCCTGGAGGTTTCCCTGCTCCCCTTTTCCGGCAAACTGATCACGCTGGAAACCGGCATCCGCTTCCTGACGGACTATCTGGAAGGGGACGTTTATTTCAAGACGGAAAAAGACCGGCACAACCTGCACCGGGCGCGCACCCAGCTCGCGCTGGTAAAAAGCATGGAACAGCAAATGCCGGAAATGGAAAAGCTGTGCGCGGACGTTTTCAAGGCGGTCAAGGTCTGATGTTCAACGGCTAGCGGCAGTCCCCGGCTGGCTGATTTTTATGATGGCTTCCCCCTCTGCGGGTTTGCTATACTGCCGCGCATGTTAAAAAATATTTCCCCCCTGATCAGCCCGTCCCTGCTGAAAATTCTTGCGGAAATGGGCCACGGAGATGAAATCGTCTTTTCAGACGCCCACTTCCCCGGCCATACCTTCAATCACACCGTTCTCAGGGCGGACGGCCTGAACGCGGACTCCCTGCTGGGCGCCGTCATTCCCCTTTTTGAACTGGACGCCTACGCCACCCCGGTGATCATGATGGCCCCGGTTCCCGGCGATTCTCTGGACCCCGCCGTAGAAGCCAGATACCGCAAGGCGCTGGGCTACGACGGCGAAATCGAACAAATGGAACGCTACGCATTTTATGAACGCGCCAAAAAAGCCTATGCCGTGGTCATCACCGGGGAAACCGCCAAATACGGCAACATCATTCTGAAAAAAGGCGTGACTCCTGCCGCCTGAAAGCCTTGAGCGCTATTCCCATGCAGTACGATTTTGATGAAATCATCGACCGCCGCGGCACCGGCGCGCTAAAATACGAAGCCCTGCTGCCGCGCTGGGGCCGGGATGACCTGCTGCCCCTGTGGGTGGCAGACATGGACTTCAAAACCCCCCCGTTCATCATGGAAGCCCTGCGCCGCCGCTGTGAACACGAACTGCTGGGCTACACGGTGAAGCCCCCCGCCTTTTTCGAGGCCATCCGGGGCTGGGTGGGCCGCCGCCACGGCTGGCAGGTGGAAACGGACCAGATCGGGTTCGCCCCCGGCATTGTTCCGGGTATTTCCAGCGCCATTCAGTGCTTCACCAAACTGGGGGACAGGATCATGATTCAGCCCCCGGTTTACCATCCCTTTGCGATGATTATCCGCGAAAACGGGCGGGAAATCGTCAACAATCCGCTGGTACTGGAAAACGGGCGCTACCGGATGGATTTCGAGCATATGCGGGAGGCCGTGCGCGGATGCGGCATGTTCATCCTGTGCAATCCCCACAATCCGGGAGGCCGGGTCTGGAGTCCGGAAGAACTGGAGCAGGTAGCGGAAATTTGCGCGGAAAGCGGAACCCTGGTCATTTCCGATGAAATTCATGCGGACCTCACCCTCCCCGGCCGCCGGCACACCGTTTTTGCCACCGTCTCGGAGAAAGCCCGAGACAATTCCGTCACATACATGGCGGCCAGCAAGGCGTTTAACGTGCCGGGTCTGGCCAGTTCCTACCTGCTCTGCCAGAATCCGGCCCTGTTTGAGAAGTACCAGAATTTTGTGAACGGGCGGGAAATGGCGGAAGGCCACGTTTTTGCGTATGCGGGGCTCATCAGCGCCTATACGGAGCCGGAAGGAGAGGAATGGCTGCGCCAGGCGCTGGACTACATCCAGAAAAACATCCGCTACCTTGACGCGGAATTGCGCAGCCGCATGCCCAGGATCAAGGCCCTTCTTCCGGACGCCTCCTATCTGGTGTTCCTGGACTGCCGGGAATTGAACCTGTCCCGGCAGGAACTGGAGGATTTCTTCGTGAACGGCGCCCGTCTGGCCCTGAACAACGGCGCCATCTTCGGCAAGGAGGGGGAAGGTTTCATGCGCCTGAATGCGGGCTGCCCCCGTTCCGTGCTGGCCCGGGCCCTCAACCAGCTGGAGAAGGCTTATATTATTCTTTCCCAGTAAATGGGAAATAAAATAGATACCTTCCATCTCTTAAACCGTTCTCAAATCAGAGAACGGTTTTTAATTGATCTGAAGGAAGAAAATTATGGGGCCTATATAGCTGATTAACCGTTCAGCAAACGGCCTTTCCCTTTTACACAAATCCGGTGCATGGAAAGGTAACCGGCAGGAATCGCGCCTTGGCCTCGAATAGCCTTGTTGTTACAAGGATTTCTCATCATATGGTTAATCAAGTAGATAGGTCCCAAAATTATCATTACACTTTTTCATTAGTAGAACAATGGGACAGTGCACAATACTGGAAGTCCATGCAATCCGTTCAAATTTCAATCAATTTAAAAATAATTATAATAAATTCAAAAAACAATATAAACCATGAAAGTTACATTAAAGATTTTATTGGCTGTGGCAGTAGTACTGCTTGCGTACATGTGTTACAGAAGTATTATGGGTCCGATCGAATTTAAGGATGAGAGGGATCGTCGTGAAAATTTGATCAAAGCTCGTTTGATCGATATCCGTAAAGCACAGATTGAGTACAAGAACATCCACAAGGTGCATGCAGCCAATTTTGATGAACTGAGTAAGTTTTTAAAAGATGAAAAATTGCCGTTCCTTATCAAGGAAGGTGTATTGACTGACGAACAGCTCGAAAAGGGTATGACTGAGAAAGAAGCCGTTAAGAAAGGCTTGATCAGACGTGATACTGTTTGGGTGACAGCTGTTGATACATTGTTCGGCAAAGGTTATAATGTAGACGATTTGCGTAACGTGCCGGGTGCGAACGTACAGTTTACGATGGATACGGCTACTTTGACTTCAGGTTCGGGTTATACGGTAAAAGTATTCCAGTGCGGTGTTCTGTATGATGACTATCTGGGTGACTTGAACAAGCAAGAAGTGTATAACCTGAAAGATAAAGCCAGCAAGATGGGTAAATATGCCGGTCTGCGTGTAGGTTCTGTCGAAGAAATCAATAACAACGCAGGTAACTGGGAAGATTAATACAGCCTATGGCTATAAACTTGTCTGATAAGTTAACAGCTGATCATTCGGAAAATTACATAATGTCCATCCGGCTTCGGTCGGGTGGACTTTCTTTTTCCGCATACAGTCCTTCGGTGAGCGAGAGTTTCTTTT